>Ga0307380_10003047_pt1 | contig 23426 bp, 19 predicted proteins | sample UN3MG_FD_202239 | JGI IMG/M metagenome (GOLD analysis project Ga0307380, IMG submission 202239) | Soil microbial communities from Risofladan, Vaasa, Finland - UN-3 | ecosystem: Environmental > Terrestrial > Soil > Coastal area > Acid sulfate soil | place: Finland: Risofladan, Vaasa | collected... | reverse complement strand
CGGGGATTCCTAAATCGCTTCCCGCGCCCGGTTATACTCGATGAGGTACAGCGGGTACCGGATATCTTCTCCTATATCCAAACAGCAGTAGATCGGGATGATACACCGGGCCGCTTCATCCTGACAGGGTCTCACAACTTCCTGCTGATGAAGGAACTCTCCCAAACACTGGCCGGCCGCTGCGGTGTCTTGCACCTCCTGCCGTTCTCTCGCGCCGAGCTGGAGGGCGATAGTCCGAGGGAACCCACAACCTCCCGGGAACTCTTCAGCAATCAAAGTACGAAGCTGGATCTCTGGCCCTGCGTACGGACCGGTTTTTATCCGCGCATTCATGATCGGGGCATTCCCCCGGAGGTGTGGCTCGCTGATTACCTGCAGACCTACATAGAGAGAGATGTCCGTTCCCTGGTAAACGTCGGTGACCTGGAAACCTTCGAGCGATTCCTGATGATCACCGCCGGCCGGGTCGGGCAGCTGCTGAACTTTTCCAGCCTGGCCGGCGACTGCGGAATCTCGGTGGACACGGTCAGGCGTTGGATTTCCGTGTTGAAGACCAGTTTCATCATTATGTTGCTAACACCTCACCACCGCAACTTCAACAAGCGCTTGATTAAAAACCCCAAACTCTACTTCTATGACACAGGGTTGGTCTGCCACTTACTTCGTATTCGCGACGTCAATCAGCTCGAAACGCACCCGCTGCGAGGCGCTCTGTTCGAGAACTATGTTATCGCGGAGGTGGCCAAGGCCTACCTGCACAGCAGGCGCACTCCCCCGATCTATTTCTGGAGGGATCAAAGCGGCCACGAGATAGATTTGCTTGTCGAGGAGAGGACAGAACTGCACCCCATCGAACTCAAGTCCGGACAGACCTTTTCACCGAACATGCTCGATACTCTGGGCTGGTGGTGCCGCCTGGCCGGGGAATCCCCCGATCGTGCTATGCTGGTCTACGGGGGCAGTGACAGCTGGGAGCTGCACGGGATCACAGTGCGGCCCTGGTTCGCCGTCTAAGCTCGAACGGGCGGCGGGACGGCGAACTCGGCGCTGGTCTCCAGCATGACCCGGTAGTTTTCAAAGGGCACATAGTTGGGCACCGAGTTGCTCGAGCCCACACAGTAGGCGCCGTCGTGGCCCAAACGCTCGATCCGATCCCGCACCAGTTCCCGGATCTCCTCCCGGCTGCCGATCGAAAGGGTGTTCACGCAGATGTTCCCCACCAGACAGATACGCTTTCCGACTCTCCTGCGCAGGGCATAGATGTCCATCGATTCCGGTTCGATGGGGTGCAGGGCATGAAATCCGGTCTCTACGATCGCATCGATCATCGTGCTAAGATCGCCGTCGGAGTGGTAGATGATCGGTTTGTCCGCCCGGCGGCAGGCTTCCGCCATCCGCCGGTAGAAGGGAAAGATCTTTTCGGTCAGCCAATCCGGGGAGAGCAGGGTGCCCGAACGAAAGGCGATGTCATCTGGGATCCAGAAGCCGCCGACCTCCTCGCGCTCGAGGAGCCGTTTGAACACCTCGACCTGGACCGTGCCGATACGCTCGATCAAGGCGTCGATGAACTCGGCCTGAGTGTAGACCAGCTCGCAGAAACGGGTGAAGCCGAGCAGCTCCCAGGCGGCGGTGAAGATCTTGCCGAGCACGGCGATCACCTTCATCCCCGGCTTCAGATGGGCTGCCGCTTCGGTAAACGGGGAGTAATCCAGAGTCGCGGGATCGGGCCAGGATAGGGAATCCAGATCCTTCTCCTCCCGGATGACCCCGCCGTGCTCGTCCGCCCAGACCCGGGCGTCCTTGCCGGCAAAGTGCTTGTCCTCGGAGTCCGGGATAAACTCTTTGTTAACGGTTCCTGCCGGGTCGATCATGCCCACGCTCAGCCAGATGTAATCGTAGCCCGCCTGGTAGCGGAACTCGATCTCCTCGGGGATTGACTTCACGGATCGCCTGAGAAAGGTTTCCTTGATCTCCCTGTCGATGACCAACTCGGCGTTGGGGACGCGGTATCCCCGGCCGCCCTTCAAGACGGTCTTCAGATTCTCGAAATCCGGTTCAAATCCGTACCGATTCATACCCTACCCGTCCGGTTTCCTAGCCCTGTAGGTTTCGGCGGAACGGCCGGTATACCTGGCCATGAAGGTGATCAAAACTAAAGAGAGGATCAAGATGATGGTTGAGATGGCGTACACTTTTGGAGACAGCCCGAAACGCATCATCCCGTAGATATACACGGGCAGAGTCATCCAGGTCCCGGTAAGGAAATAGGAGATCACGATTTCATCGAAGGAAACGGTGAAGGCCAACAGGCCCGCTCCTATCAGCGCGGTGCGGATCATGGGCAGGGTCACATGCCAGAAGGTCTGGACCGGATTGGCGCCCAGATCCATGGCGGCCCAGCGGTAGGTCGGCCCCATGCGCAGCAGCCGGCTGGACACCTGAAACATCACCAGAGGGGTGGTGAATGAGACGTGCCCCATCAGGATCGTGAACATCGATAGACGCACGTTCAGATTTCTGAAAAATATCAGCAGGGTCAGGCCCATGATGATACCGGGCAGCAGGAAGGGGAGCATCACCAGGGCGCGAAAAACCCCCTTGCCGGGGAACTCCACCCGAGTGACGAAAAAAGCGCCGGCGGTACCGAAAACCGTGGCAATGGCCACGGCGCAGAGTCCGACCATCACGGTGTGCCAGAATGCGGCGAGCAGCCCGGGGTCCTGAAACAGCTCCTGGTACCACTTCAGGGTCAAGCCCGAAAGGCCGACGATGGTGCGGGTCGGGCTGAAGCTGAACAGCAGCACGATGACCATGGGAAAGTAGAGGAAGATAAAGACCAAGGTCCCGTATATCTTCAAACCGGTTCCGCGTCCCCGCGCGGACGCTCGCCTCTTGCTACTCACCGAGGAACCCCCCTTCGGTGGAACCGAACTTGGAGGTGAGTCCCAGAATGGTTACCGCGATGATGAACAGGATGAAGCCCAGAGCCGCTCCCAGGGGCCAGTTAAAGGCAAAGCCGAACTGACTCCAGACCAGGTTTCCAAACATGATCCCCTGGGTTCCTCCCAACTGCAGGGGAATGATGTAATCCCCCAGAGCGATGATAAAGGAGAAAATAAAGCCGGTGATCAGCCCCGGGAGGCCGAGCGGCAGGATCACGTTGAAGAGGGTGCGCAGCTCGTTGGCTCCGAGATCGTTGGCCGCATCGAGAAGATTCCGTGGTATTTTCTCCAGAGCCGTGTATACGGGTATGAACACGAAGGGAATGCAGATATAGGTCAAGGTAATGGCAATGGCAAACTGATTGTACAGGAAAAAGGTCAGAGGCTCCTTGATCAGACCCATGGCCATCAGAGCGGAGTTGATAACCCCTCGATTCCCCAGTATCGTCCGCCAGGCGATGATGCGCACCAGATAGCTGACCCACAGGGGAATGATGCAGAGCATGAACAGCAGGTTCCGCCCGCGCCTGACCTTGAAACTGACCATATAGGCCAGAGGAAAGGCCGCCGCAATCGAAAGCACGGAGATTGCCAGGGCCAGGCGGATACTCTTGAACAGGATGCGGGCGTACAGGGAATCGGTGAAGAAAAGCTTGTAGTTTTTCAGTGTCAGGGTTCTGTCGATCACCAGGCCGCTGGAGGAGTAGAAGCTCATGATGAAGGTGAAGAGCAGGGGGATCGCCACCAGGGCGAGCAGCCATACGGCAATGGGAATACCCTTGATAAACTCTCCAGGTCTTGAAATCCGGCGCTTCATCATACCGCCTCGACGCTGTATTTGATCACGTCTTTCTCCTCTTCCCGGGGAAAAACGATTACGTCTTCGGCGTTCCAGGCCAGCTCCACGGTGTCGCCGACGCGAAGGGCAGCATCCCAGGCCACGGCCTGCACCACCGCCCGCAGCTCCGCCCGGCCGATCCGACAGGTAGCCTCGTAGTCCGTACCCCTATAGACGATGCGGGACAATTCCGCGGAAATCCGGTTCTCTACGCTTCTGGGGGAATTCACCTGGACTCTCTCTGTACGGATGCACACCAAGGCTGCGGCACCATTATTTAGATCGACAGCCCGTTTGGCCGTGACTTTTTTGCCCTCGACATCGAGCACGCAGGTCTTGCCGTCGTTGTCCAGCACCGTGCCGTGCACGAAGTTCATATCTCCGATAAAGGAGGCAACAAAAGCGGTGGAGGGATTGTTGTAGATCTCATCCGGTGTGGCGATCTGGTGGGCCAGGCCGTCTTTCATCACCGCGATCCGGTCGCTCATGGTCATGGCTTCCGATTGGTCATGGGTCACGTAGATAAAGGTAATGCCTATATTCCTCTGGATGTCTTTGAGCACCTTCTGCATGGCCACCCGCAGCTTAAAGTCCAGCGCCCCCAGGGGCTCGTCCAAAAGCAGAGCCGCCGGCTCGGCGACCAGAGAACGGGCCAGGGCGATGCGTTGTCGTTGTCCTCCGGACAGCTGCTGGGGAAGGCGGTTCCCGAAGCCCTCCATGTTGACCAGGCGCAGAACCCTCTTGACTCGCGGCTGAGCCGCGGAAAGGGAGATCTTTTTCATCTTGAGGGGGAAGTAGATGTTCTTGCGCACCGTCATATGGGGAAACAAAGCGTAGTCCTGGAACACCGTGTTGACATTGCGCCGGTAGGCCGGTGTGCTGCTGACATCCCCGCCCTCCAGCAGGATCTGCCCCTCCGTCGGTACTTCCAGTCCGGCGATCATGCGCAAGGTGGTGGTCTTTCCACACCCCGAAGGTCCGAGCAGGGAAAAGAACTCTCCCTTCTTGATTGCAACTGTGAACTCGGAAACCGCCGTGACTTCGTCGAACTTCTTGGTGACATTCACCAGGTCGATTGCGTTGTCTGCTTTCATTCTCCATTCCTGAGGCGCGGTGTGCCGTATGTAAGATTTTGTACCAGAAAACAGGCAGGTTCTGTCACCCGATGGAAACAGAACCTGCCGAAGAGAATTACGCTTGCCTTTACGGCCTGGCTTTGACCTTGTTCCAGAGCTCGACCCGGGCGCCCGTATCTTCCTCGGGAACCATGATATAAAGGGGAGCGGGGAAATTGCCGATGTCCTCGCCGTACCAGAAGGTGGAGTCGAGAACCACCGGATTGAAGCCCGATGCACCGGCGGGGTTCACGATCCCGAATCCGACCAGTTCGGCCAGCTCTTTTTGCCCCTGATCGCCGATCATGTAGTCCATGTACTTGAGAGCCAGATCGAGGGAAGCGCCGCTGGTGGGCTTGGTGATGACCCAGCCGTCGATCCAGCAGATCGTTCCTTCGGTCATGGCGTACTGGGTAAAGCTGTCCCGCACTCCCGCCTCTTCCAGGCGTAGGTTGAGCAGGGCGTCGTTGCCTCCGAGAAGGATCATGGCATCCTCGGCGGTCAAGACGCCGAACTCGGAGTCCAGACCGGTGGTGAAGGTACGGGCATTCTTCTTCCATTCGTACAGCCGGTCGGCGACCTTGTCCCAGTCTCCCGATCCGAACTGGAAGGGGGTCTTGATGCCGACATGAATGGCGGCGATGCTGACCACATTGCTGGATTCATCGAAGAAGGCTGTGTAGCCCTTGGATTCCGGAGCGGTCAGGATATCGAGGGACACGGTCTCGTGCTTGCCGTCCTTGGTCTTGCTGAGGAACTTGGCCAGCATGTCAGACGGCACCTTGCCGGTGTTGATCGTGATGGTCTGGGTTCCCCAGACGATGGGCACGTGCAGCTTGCTGCCATCGGGCATCTTTCCGTAGGGGTGTTCCCGGAAGTATTCACCGATCTTGCTGTAGTTGCTGAGCTTGGAGGTGTCGATGGGCTGCAGCAGTCCGGCGTCCTTGTACAACAGCACCCGCCCGGAGTCGATGGAAACGATGTTGTACTCCGATGGAGCCGCCTTGACCTTGGTGAAGTGCTCCTCCACGGTGCCTGCGTAGGTGATTTTGACCTCGCAGTTGTACTTCTCCTCGAACGGTTTGACCCAGCTGTCCTCGGCGTAGCCCTGGAAGCAGATGATGCTGAGGGTGGGTTTGGCCGCCTCTCTTCCGCCCCCTGCCCACACGGCAGCTGCCAGGGCAAAAAAGAGTACCAACAGTAACAAAGAACCTTTTTTGAGCATGTGCTCCTCCTTTATTCCCCGGCTGATTCACTGATCAGCCGGCTTGGATTTGGATAGATAGAGTTTCAGGGTATCATTATAAGCCCTATTGGGAATCTTGTCAAAATCCCTTCAATCGATTGCTATCATGCGGATATCGAGCTGCTCGCAGAGCCCGGAGAGGACGCTGCCGTGCCTTCCGGAGATCACGATCCAGTGCTGGCTGACGCCACTCTCTACAGATTTTCGGAAAAACTCCTTGGCAGGCAGATCGAGTTCGCAGAACAGGTGGCAGTTCCCGTCCATCTTGGCCGGACCGGCAAGGGACTGCCCTTCAACAACGACCCATTTCAGCTTTTCCCCGTCCCACACCGAGTTCACCACGGTCACCGGTCCGCTTCGGTACTTGAAGAAGCTCACAGCTCCGCTGAAGGGATCCGAGTTCTCATACTCCACATCGGAAACGATTTGTACCGGGTAGTCCGGATCGGCGTTGGTCGTGTCATGGTAGCCGGCGTGGCCGAGAAGAAGTGCGTTGGCCTGGTAATCCACACTGAAGGTCTCCGTGTAGAAGGGAGACTGGCCGCTGTACCGGCGCAAGACGTACATACACACCCCTGCGGCGACGTCCGCCTCCATCGACACAACCGCTCCCGAATCGGACAACCGGGGATTGGTGAGGCAGGGCCGGAGTCCGAAGCTTGCATGCATCTCTTCGATCACATCGTTCATGGCCAAAACCCGGATGCCTTCCTGCCCCATGATCCGCTCCATAGCCAGGGCATACTTGATGCCCTCGGTCAGGTTTCGCTCATCTACCCTGATCTTCTGCCCGGCAGCTTCGATTTCCCGCCGCATTCCCTCTATATCCTCCTGGGGGATTTCCTGGGCCGTCCTTCGAAAGCGCTCGAGCTCGAGATAGCGCAGCTCCACTCCGTAGCGGGCGCGCAGGTCGAATTCGTCCACGTAGGTGGTGGACATCTGATCGCAGGGAAAGGGCAGAACTCCGACGCGAAGACCCCTCAGGCTGCGGGCGACGGCCATGGCTCGGGTGCAGTTCTCGAGCTCGGTCCACAGCTCCTCATCCGCAGCGTGCCCCACGATAGAGCGGTAGTGGTAGCCCTCGCGGCGCAGCATTCCGGACAGCTGAAGCGTACACACCGCCCCGCTTCCCTGGATCATGCTCTGAAAGGGCACGAACTCCGGCAGCGACGCGGAGGGAGAGAAGGTCCACAGCAGCAGGGGTAGGTCTTTCAGGCCCTCCAGGGCCGTCCGGACGATCTGATCCTCGCACCACATCAACGGCGATAGAATCAGTCCATCCACATCGGCCTGCCGGATCTTCCCGGCCGCCCGGCGGGCCTCTTCCACCGAATACAGGACCCCCGGATAGACCGGCTCCAGGAAATCCTGGAGCCGCTGGACAGCACTGCGGGCAACCGCTTCCACCTGGGTAGTGGTATCCCCCGAGGGATCCTGGAGTCCCACCTCCCGGAACCAGCCGGAGGTCACGAAGAGAATACCAATTTTCGGTTTGTGGATCGGTTCCGCTTTCAGTCCCATACGGTCAACTCCCCGGCCCCTTGCGGTTTTGTCTCCTCAGACTTTGCCCATGATGGTCTTGATGATGAACATCTCCAGATCTTCATAGTTGCGGTTCTTGCGATACTCTTCTATCTTGGCCCGGTCCAGGCTCTTCACCACCTCCAACAGCAGCAGGAAGATCTCGCGGCTGTGGGACAGGTGATGGGTGGCTACCGAATCCTCCTGGGTGCGCAGGGCTTTGATGTCCAGCCCGACAAACTCGCCGTTGGATCCGAAGTCGTTGTCGTAGAGAACCAGGACCTGGTCGAAGGCCCGCTTGAGATTGATTACCCCGAAGATACGGTCTTCATCGAACTTCAGACCGTTCTGGTCGTTGAGGTGTACACTCCACAGCTTGTTGTGATACAGGGCGTAGCCCATCTCGATGGCCGGATCCAGACCGGCCAGGATGGCGTGGGCGCTCTCGATCAGGATGCCGCAGCGATCAGGATCCACGGTTTTGTAGCACAGGGCCAGGAAGTGGCCGGTCGTGGGCAGATAGGCGTGATCCATCGGTTCATTGGGCTTCATCTCCCCCAGGATCCGGATCTTGGGATCGTACTCCAGCATGGCATTGACCGCCTGGACGAAGCGCTCCGAAGCCAGCACGTGGTCCTTGGATTCGTTCACATAGATGCCCTCCCGGGCAGGCCAGAGAACGATATTCTTCGTTCCCAGTACATTGGCGATGTCGATGGCCTTCTCGCAGCGCTCTTTGGCGTACTGCCGAGCTTTGGGATCGTTGGCGGTGAACCCGCCGTCCACGGTCATGGGATGTTCCCACAGCCTGGGGGCGACAAACTCCGCCACCAGCCCTTCCCCGGAGACCATCTTCTTCATCTCCCCGGCCTCTTTGATCATCTGATCGTGGGGCACATCCACACTGGGTACGGCGTCATCGTCGTGAAACTGCACTCCTTCGAAGCCCATCTTCTTGTACATCTTCAGCTTCTCAAGCATTTTCACGGTTTTCCGAACCGAAGGACCGAAGACATCGGCGCCCTCATGGATGTTCCAGGGTCCAAAAGAAAATCGAAACTGAGCCTTTCCTGCCATCACTATCCTCCTGATACAAGCGTAGATTCCCTCCACAGCGGACGATCCCACGGTATTGTCCAAACACCCCTTTGTCAATAGTATGGGTTTTATGAACTCGAAAGAACGGCTGATGGCCGCTTGGAATGGCAAAGCTGTCGATCACATCCCCCTGACCTTCCAATGTTTCGGCAATCCTGTGCCGGAGAAGCTGCGCTGGAAGAGCGGAGGGCAGGAGGGCGACCGGGAGGTGCGCCGCTGGTATACGAAGCGCCTCGAGCACATCCACACCCTGCCGGTACCCTGGACACTTGAAGACGAGTTTCAGCGGGTCCGGGCCTGGCTGTCCCTGGGTGTAGATGACCTGATCGACGTTTCGGTTCCCTGGAGCGTACACCCGGAGGTTCGATGGACCAACTCCCGCCGTGAGGCGGATGCGGGAAAACAGTATCCAATCCTGGTCCGGGAATACCAAACGCCGGCGGGAACGCTGCGTCACCAGGTGCACCAGACCGGAGAGGAGCTGGGTGAGGGATGGGTGATCCAGCCGCACCACGTGTCATTAATGGAAGATTTCAATATTCCCCGGGGTGTGGAGCATGCGGTGAGCTCGCCTGAAGACGTGTCCCGCATTCGCTACCTCTACGCTCCCCCGGACAGAGAGGCCTGGGACTGGCTCGATCGGCGTATGGACTCAATCGTGCCCTTCGCCCGGCAGCAGGGAGTGGCCGTCCAGGCCTGGGCGGCCTTCGGGATGGATGCGGCTGTCTGGCTGTGCGGTACCGAAGGAGCTATCCTGCTGGCCATGGATAACCCGCCAGCCTTTGCCGAACTGATGGAGATCATCACCGAAACAGACCTGGCCCGGGTCGAGCTGGCTGCGCGGCATCCGGGAACCGACCTGATCGTAGAAAGGGGCTGGTACTCCTCCACCGATTTTTGGTCCCCCGCCCTGTTTGACCGATACCTGGTCGACCATGTCCGCCGACTGGCCGATCTCTCCCATCGCTACGGGAAGAAGTTCTGCTATACCGTCACCACCGGGGTGGAAATACTCGGCCCCCGACTGGCCGATGCCGGGGTGGACGTCCTGTACTTCGTCGATCCCCTGCTTGACGGAATCTCTATGGAAAAGGCCAGAGACCTCCTCGGTTCCCGGATGTGCCTGGTGGGAGGAGCCAACGCCATCACCCTGGCTGCAAAGGATCCCAAGATGATCGAGGAGGAGGTACGCCAGGCCATGGCAGCGCTCGGACCCTCCGGGCGTTTTATCCTGCATCCCATCGATGCACTGTTCCCCGACACCCCCTGGGAGGGAGTGGAGATGTTGATCCAAACGTGGCGGAAGTATCGCTCCGGCACTTGATAGCGTTCTTCTATTTGCACGCTCGAGTCACCTAACTGGAATCGCATAGGAGGAGAAATTGAAGCGAGTTCTGGCCTTCGGCTGTCATCCCGACGATATCGAGTTCATGGCCGCCGGCACGCTGGTCCTGCTGGCCGAGAAGGGCTTTCAAGTTCATCTGGCCACGATGACCGGGGGAGAGGTGGGTTCCCCCACCCTGAAAAGCGGGGAGATACGGGAAAGGCGCTTAAAAGAAGCGGCCTCTTCGGCAGAGCTGATTGGTGCGGCCTATCACTACGCCGGCGGGCGGGATCTGGAGGTGGAGTACAACCATCACTACCGGCAGCTGGCCGTACGGGTGGTGCGCCAGGTGAACCCGGACATCATCCTGACCCATGCCCCGACGGACTATCTGATCGACCACGAGGAGACCTCGCGGTTGGTGCGCAACGCCGCCTTCATCGCCCCCGTACCCCTCTACGACTGCGGCCTGCCCCTGGCTCCGGCCGACAAGATCCCCCACCTCTACTATTGGAACGCCGTCGGCGGGATCGACAACTTCGGCCGTCCCCTGCCGGTGCATTTCGGGATCGATGTGGCAGCCGTCATGGAGATGAAGGAGCGGATGCTGGCCTGCCACGAGAGCCAGCGGGAGTGGCTGCGCTACATCAACAAATTCGATTCCTACCTCGAGGAGATGAAGAAGATGACCCGGTCTCAAGGGCAGCGCATCGGACGCCCCTTCGGGGAGTGCTTCATCCAGCACGTGGGCAACGGCCACCCAACGGACAACATTCTCAAAGAGATCCTCGGGGATCTGTGCGTGGGGTGTCGCGGTGATGCACATCGTCTGGTCGCGGACTAACCGCAAGGAGGAATTCATGACTGTCAGATTTAAAAATATAGAACCGATTCCGCATTGGGCGGGCGAAGAGATCGCGCCGCTCAGCATACGGGAATACAAAGCGCGCCTGGTTGCGCTCAAGCAAAGGGCAGCGGAACAAGGTGTTGACTACGTCGTTGTTTATGCGGACAAGCTGCACTTCGGAGATATTGATTTTTTTACAGGGCTGCAAATTAAATGGGAAGAGGCTCTCCTTATTGTCAGTACCGAAGGCGATAAGAACTCCCTTATTCTGGGAAACGAGTGTTTCCCCTCCTATCCGGAATCCTCACCGGTGCGAGATCATTTTCAGAAAATCCTCTGTCCCTCAATGAGCCTGCCGGGGCAGGTACGGTTTTTCGATTCGGCAAGTGTATTAAAACTTGACGATGCTCTCAAGGCTGCCGGTCTTACTCGAGGGACGAAGGTTGGATTAATCGGTTGGAAATATCTGGAGAAGGATGAATTCCCTGAGAACACGTTTGCCCACTTTGTTCCCGATGTCTTCGTACGTACGATTTCCGCGGTTGTCGGCACTGATAGAATTCCGAATCTCACCCGCATAATGATCGACCCCGAACAGGGTTTGCGCGCACGTAATGATGCCCACCAGATAGCTTATCTCGAGAGTTGCGGCTCGACGGTTTCAAACGCACTCGCCGCCATGATACAAGGGCTGAAGATAGGGATGAGCGAAGCCGAGGCGGCTTCGTTATGGAAATATCGCGGGCAGAGATTGTCCGCGGACCCTGTGGTAATTTTCGGTCAAGAAAGGATCGAGATCGGATTTCCTACTGCAAGCGAGGATTCCTTTCTTCGACAAGGAGACCGCGTTTTTACTGGCATCGGCTATGACGGCGCCTTCGTCACCCGCGAGGGTAGAGCACTGAGCTTCACCGAACGCCAAAAAATAAAAAGGGAAATCGAGGAAATCTACATTCCCTATTTTCAGGCGCTCAAAGTCTGGTACGAAACCGTCTCCATAGGGACAAGCGCAGCCGCGGTCTACGACAAGATGAAAGAGTTGCTCGGCGACACCTTCGCCTTCAATCCCGGCCATCAGATCGACAAGGGTGCTGAGTGGACCACCAGTTTGATCACCAAAAACTCTCCCCACCAATTTCAATCGGGGATGGCCCTCCAATTCGATATCATCACGATGACGGACGCTGAAGACGGTATCGCCCTCGCAGATGAAGCGCTTCGAAACGAGATTGTCAGAAAATTCCCCTCATGTTGGGCCCGGATCCAGAACAGGAGAGCATTCCTTGAGGAGCAGCTCGGCATCCATCCTGATAAGGCATTGCTGCCTCTGTCGAATCTCCAGGCACGGGTGATGCCTTGTCTCCTGAGTCCGGAGTACGCATTGGTGGCCGATTCCTGATGCTGCCCGTCGCGATCTGACATAAATAGCCAACCCACAGAATAAAAAAAAGGAATTGCTCAATATCCCTCGCCGAGATATTTTTTAAAAAATTTTACAGACTTGTTGCCGCCCCAAGCGTGTTCACCGGGGAAGAGATCCAAGTACAATTCGTCAGTGGCACTCGCCGCCTGGTAGATTTTTTTCAAGCGAGAATAACATTGCATGGCCGTGTCCACTTTGTAGCAAGTGTCATACACTCCGATATCGAGCAGTAACGGGGCAGGCGCCATGAGACCTTCAAGATCGGGAACGTCGACCAAATTAAACAGTCCAGGGGCTACTTCCATTCCGCAGTAGTTGATATCCCGATACCCGAAAGCGACCCACAGGTCACTGTAACAGATAACCTCGGCGGCTTTCAGCCGGGGGTCGAAAAGAGCCGACCAAACTGTCAGGGTTCCCCCACCGCTCAGGCCCATTACGCCTAACCGCTCCGGATCAACCTGAGAAAGTGTACAGATGAAATCCACCACTGCCATGCCATGGGCAACGTAGATTGACAGCGGGGTCATGCCGAGCATGGTCGCATGAAGATAGTACACATCGCACCAGTCCTTGCTTTCAGGTTGGCTCCTCCAGTTCGGCTTCCCACTGTCATTCCGTTCCCCGAAACCGAACCAGTCGATCCCAAAGGTGACGAAGCCCTCTTTGGCCATTCTATGGCCGAAATCGTAGTTGTGTTGTCGGATGACGTCCCGCAGCTCGGTAGAGGAATCATTGCCCATGACCGGTTCCTTTCCGCCGAAAGCGTGCCCATGCCAGCAGAGGATGCCCGGCAGCCTGCCACTGTTCGACACCTCCGCAGGGAAGTTGACCTGAAGCACAGCCGAGATGTGCTTAGAAACATCGATAATCCAGCGTTGTTTGCACAGACCATCGTGGAGCCATTCGACTTGAAGCTCGGGATTGAGTTGTACCTTTTGTGGGAATTCCCCCAGCGTGGCTTTTACCCGGGGCAGGGCTTCATTCTTCCATTTTTGAAAATCCTCCTTGCTTTTTCCCGAGAAGCGAAAGCGGGGAACGTGCTCCTCCGCCATTCGTATGAACATCTGCTGAGGGCTGAGGTTTCTAAACGACATGGTTATCCTCCTGAGCTTTTCTTCGGTCTGCCAATGCATTATCCCGCGATCAATTTACCAAATCTTTCACCCTGTAGGTCACAGGAATACGGGTATCCTTGACTTTTGCTTTCCCTTGTATCAGAATCTAATCATAACACTATATGGAGGTAGCTATGAACACCCATCGTGCCAGAGTCCTGCTGGTAATTCTCATCCTGTCTCTATCGCTGGCGACTTTCGTATTCGCCGGCGGTCAAAGAGGGGAGGCGGCAGGCAAAATTGATCTCCAGTTTGCCAGTTGGATGGTCGCCGAAGCCTCAGGTGGCGAGGTGTGGCTTCCGGAACGAATCAAGGCCTGGGAAGAGAAGAATCCAAACGTAAGAGTAGAAATCATTCCTCTAGGCTGGGAAGACACGCCCGACAAGATCACCCTTCAGGTTCAAGCCAACAACGCACCTGATATTTTCACGATCGAATCCCTGTGGCTGGGCAAGTTCGGAAAAATGCCGGGAGCCGTCGAAGATCTGAACAAATACATGACTTCAGAATTCACTTCGCAGCTCGTTCCGGCCTACATGGGCGGTGAGCTTGACGGGAAAATGGTTGGGTTGGTATGGAATCCCAATCCCTGGGTTCTCGTATACCACAAAGATCTGGCCAAGAAAGCCGGCGTTAGTGGTGAGCCCAAGGATGCCAACGATTTTCTCCGTCAGGTCAACGCAGTTGACAAACTGGGCGCAAATCTTTACGGGGTCGGACTCCAGCTCGGAATCGATGAGTACTCAGCCGATACTTTTCACATCCTGATGTGGCAAACAGGCGGAGACATGCTGGATAGCGCGGGGAAACCGGTTGTAAACTCCGAGGGTACAATCAAGAGTGTGGAGATAGTGAAGGATCTCGTGGATCGAAAAGTGGTCCCCTTCGGAGAAGACACCCGCAACCTGCGCACCATATTTGCCTCCGATCAGATCGGGTTTTTCTTCGAGGGACCGTGGATCGCCGGAGTTCTCGACGGAGAGGGAATGTCAAGGGATGAATGGGACGTTGCTGTCTGGCCTGGAAACGTACAGCCCGCTTCTCACATCCTCTGCATGTCTCAAGACTCGAAACAGAAGGACCTGGCTTGGGACTTGATTAGGTTCATTGTTACCGACGAAGTAACCACGAAGGAGTATTTCAAGAGAACGGGACTGATGCCCCTGGTGAAGAAACAGTACGATGATCCGATCTACGATAGCCACTACGTAAAAACGTTCGTGGCTCAGATGTCACAGCTGAAAAATCCGAATGTATGGGCTTCCCAGAAAAAATACGAAATCGAAATAGCCTTCATGGAAAACTTGCAGAAAATACTGCTCGGTCGGGGAGAGACCAGAGCAACATTGAATGCGTTGAACGACGAGATCGCGAAAATCATCGCCAAGTAAAAAAACGAATAGAGATACCGGGGAACTCTCCCAGCGTTCCCCGGGTTTTTTTCCCAATTCGTGCAGATGGAGATGTAAGATCGATCCGGTGAAGCCAGAAGTACCCAAAAAAGCGATGAGCAAGGGGCTGTTCGCCTTCCTGTTGTTGCTCCCCTCCTTGCTCGTTATTTTTTTCATTATTGTCTACCCATTGGTCAACGCGTTTGTTACCAGCTTTTTCAGATATTTTCTAACAGACGCACGAGGAATGACGTTCAATGGATTGAAGAACTATCTCGATATGCTAACCAGTAGATCCTTCTGGAACGCCTTTTCAAATACGATCATCTATGTCGGCGGAACCGTGATTGGAGAGTTCATCTTTTCCTTCATGCTTGCGTTGCTGGTGAACACCCGATTCCGATTCAAGAACGCAATCAACAGTCTATTCTTCGTGCCCTGGATCATGCCATCGGTAGTCGTGGCCCTCATCGCCCGCTTCCTGTTCTTCGACCACTACCACGGCATTGTAAATGTGGTATTCAAAGAGCTCGGATTGATCAGGGAGTTCGTACCCTGGTTGAAAGACCCCAATCTGGCCATGCCCACAGTGATCCTGGCCACCATCTGGAAGATGTTCCCCTTCATGTTCGTGATTCTATATGCAGGACTGCAGGCCATCCCGATAGAAGAAATCGAAGCCGCCAAGATCGATGGCGCCGGCTCCCTGCAGAGATTCTTCCACGTGATCCTTCCCAATTTGAGAGAAATCATAGCGCTGGCGACGATCCTCGAGTTCATATGGCAGTTCCAGTACCTGACGATTATCTGGTCCACCACGAGGGGAGGTCCGATCGATAGGACGACAACCCTACCGATTTTGATCTACCGATATGCCTTCAAGGGGAGCATGGACATGGGCTATGGGTCGACGATCGGTGTTTTCTGGCTGCTCTTCCTGCTCGCTTTCAGCGTTCTGTATGTCCATTTCGTCGGGAGAAGAGAGGCCTGAGATGAGAATCACCAATCCTGCTCGATTGATCAGCAAGATCGGGAAGACTTCCCGGGCGGCTATCATAATCATTCTGTTGATTCTGGTGCTGCTACCAATCTACTGGATGACGAATACTTCCTTCAAACTCCAGCACGAGATTTTCGAGATTCCTCCCACCCTGGTACCCCGTGAATTTACCTTCGCCAATTACCTGGCCATTCTTTCCGGCACCCTGGCTTCCTCGATCAAATTCCTGTCCTATTTCAGAAACAGTATGATCATTTCGATTTCTACGGTGTTGGCAACAGTGCTTCTGGCCACGCCAGCTGCCTATGCGTTTTCCCGCGTCCCTTTTGCTGGCAAGAGATCTCTGATCTACCTCGTCCTTATATCCCAGATGCTCCCGATAGTACTAATCCTGATACCTCTGTACAGAACATTTCTCAAGCTGAGGCTGCTAAGTACTTACCCCGGTTTGATCCTCCCCTACCTGATGTTTACCCTGCCCTTCTCCATCTGGATGCTGAAAGGCTATTTCGATTCGATTCCCAGGGAGCTGGACGAATCAGCCAACGTAGATGGATGTAACAAGATGCAGGCAATGCTTCTCGTCATCGTGCCAAACGTAAAACCCGGATTGACTGCCACGGCGATTGTGACCTTTATCATGGCCTGGGACGAGTTTATTATCGCCCTCACCATAATGGATAAGGATAGTATGAGAACTCTCCCCGTGGGGATCATCCAGTCCTTCGTAGGCGAGTTTTCCATAAAATGGGGTGAGATGATGGCCGCCTCCGTGGTTACAACGATACCGGTCGTCATTATTTTTATCTTTTTGAGCAAATACCTGATCGGGGGCCTGATCGCGGGGGCTGTAAAAGGATAAATGAAAAACATTGACAATTAGGACAGAAAAAATCGAGAAACTGGCAATCTTCGGCGGGAGCAAGGTCAAGACTACCCCATTTGGAACGGGAAGGCGGATGGGAGAAACAGAGAAGCAGTACGTCCTCGAGGCACTGGAGAAAGACACTCTGTTTTACGTGTTCGGAAACCAGGTCAGAGAAATGGAAGTGAAGCTGCGGGGCATGTACGGCATGAAGCACTGTAACGGCTGCTCGTCGGGTACCGCCGCGGTGCATATCGCGTTGGGGGCTTTGCAGCTGCCTCCGGGAACCGAGGTGATCACTTCAAGTATCACGGATATGGGCACTCTGACGGGCATTCTTTACCAGTGCCTGATTCCCCGCTTTGCCGATATAGACCCGGAGACCTACAACATGGACCCCGGGAGTGTAGAATCTCTCATCAACGACAGGACGGGGGCAATCGTCGTCGTACACCATGCCGGGCTGCCGGCACAGCTCGATGAGCTAATGAAGATCGCCACGAAACACCACCTATCGGTGGTGGAGGATTGCGCCCAGGCCTGGTACACCCGTTACAAGGGCAAGCTTTGCGGTACCTTCGGGGATATCTCCACCTTCAGTCTGAACCATTTCAAGTTGATCACTTCCGGCTCCGGGGGGATGGTTTTGACCGACCGGGACGATATCGAAGAGATCGTGAAGCTATTCATCGATAAGTGCTATTTCAGGGACGGACGCAAACGTAATCCCTATTCCCTGGCTCCCAACTACCAGATGACCGAGTTGCAGGGAGCGGTGGCTCGAGTCCAGCTGGAAAGGATCGCCGGGATCGTGGAAAAACGGAAGCGCCTGGGAAAGAGGCTGATCCGAGGACTGGGGTCCGTTCCAGGGGTTGTCCCACAGAAAGTACCCGAGTTCAGCGAACACTCCTTTTTCCTCCTGGTGGTGCGCCTGGATCCCCGGCTGATTCATACATCCGTGGCTGAGTTTTGTAGCGCCCTGGAGGCGGAAGGGATTCCCTGCGAACCAACAAGACCACGGGAGGCATGCCGGTGTACATGTACGACATCTTCCAGAACCGCAGCGCCTTCCCCTGAAGCTCGTTTCCGTTCGTTTCAGCGGACTTGAATCAGGATATCTCATACCCTCCTGGTTTGTGTCCCAGAGCTGAGGAAGCGTTCGAGCAGACCTTCAATTTTAATATTACCGAATTCTATACGGAAACGGATATTGACGACATGATACGGACCACGGCCAAGGTGGCGGAGTTTTATCGTCAACATCCATCTTGAATCGGCACTGGGTGTCCGTTACAGTATCAGATATACACATGCCGACAAGCAAACATAAAAGAATACAATCGATAGGAGGTTAGTCATGAGCTATAGCAAAGCTGACCTGGCCGTCAACGGCGGACCCAAGGCAAAACCAACAGAGAACCCACCGATGTTTCCCGGAGGACTGGAGATCGGGGAGGCGGAGAAAAAAGAGGTCCTGGAGGTCCTGGAATCCCGGTACCTGTTTCGCTACTACGGGCCGAAGGAGATGCCCTCCAAGGTGAAGGCTCTCGAGGACGGATACGCCGAGTATCTTGGAGTCAAGCACTGCCTGGCGGTGAACTCCTGCACCTCCGCCCTGATCACCGGTCTGATCGCGGTCGGTGTAGAACCCGGGGACGAGGTTATCGTGCCCGCCTACACCTTCTTCGCCTCGGTTGCAGCGGTGGTGGCGGCCAAGGCCATTCCCATCGTATGCGAGGTCGATGGATCCCTCACCATGGACCCGGTAGACCTGGAACGGAAGATCGGTAAGCGCACCAAGGCGATCCTGCCGGTTCACATGCGGGGCATGCCCGCCAAGATGGACCGGATCATGGACATCGCCAAGAAACACAACCTCAAGGTGGTCGAGGATGTGGCCCAGTCCAACGGCGGCAGCTTCCAGGGGAAGAAGCTCGGCAGCTTCGGCGATGTGGGTGCCTTTTCCTTTCAGTACCACAAGATCATCACCTCCGGGGAGGGGGGTATCCTGGCCACCAATGGAGACCTGCTCTACACCCGCGCCCAGGCCTACCACGACGTGGCCGCCTGCTGGCGCAAGGACCGCTTCGCTCCTCCCGGATTCTCCGGGGAGATCTTTTTCGGAGTGAACTTCCGCATGAGCGAGCTCACCGGCGCGGTGGCTCTGGCTCAGTTCGGCAAGCTCGATACGATCGTCTCCCGCATGAAGAGCAACAAGGTGCGGATCAAGGACGGAATCACCGAATTGGCCGGTAAAGGAGTGGAGTTCCGGGAAGTCACCGACGAGGAGGGGGATACGGCGGTTTGCCTGATCTTCTACCTGCCTGAGGCAAGGAGAGTGGAGAAAATCGTAGAGGCTCTGAACGCCGAAGGGGTGGAGGCTGCGGGGATCTACAACAAGGGTATTCCCGATTGGCACATGTACCAGCACTGGACCATGCTCCACGGCAAGATGATGGCTACCAAGAAGGGATGTCCCTTCAACTGCCCCCTGTCCGATCCCGTTCCGGAGTACAAGCCGGATGCCTGCCCGCAGACCGGTAAATGGCTCTCCCGATCCGTACACCTCGACATCCCGCCTCAGCTGAGCACTGCAGAGTGCGAACAGGTCGCCGAGGGAGTCCGCAAGGTAGCCTCGGTGCTGCTGTAGCGAGAGCCGGAGCATGTGAAGGAGAACAGATAATGACAAATATCGGTGTATGCATAGAACCGTTTTTTTCCGACCTTCCCTACAAGGATAGGCTGGCCAAGGTGCATGAACTGGATTTCAAATATTACGAGTTTTGGTTTCATAATATGCGCTTCGATGGAAGCAACCTGATCCCGGAAGACAAGGATTTTGAGGAGATCGCCGAGCTCAACGAAAAGTACGGGCTGACCTGCACGGACTTCGTGTTCAACCACCCCGACGGCGGGATCGTGGCTGCCATGATCGACAAAAAGGACCGCAGCCTGATCCTGGACAGCTTCGAGGGAATGATCGAGCTGGCGAAAAAGATCGGCTGCAGGGCTTTCATCAGCGGCGCCGGCAACAACGTTCCGGGGTTATCCCGCGAAGATGCGACCGAGAACATGATCGAGACCTTGAAAGCCTGTGCCGGACCGGCGGAGAAGCAGGGCATCACCCTGATCCTCGAGCCCTTCAACACCAGGGTCGACCACCCGGATTACTTTCTCGACGACCCTCACACCTGCGTACAGGTGCTGAAGGCTGTGAACAGCGGCAACATCAAGATGCTCTACGACATCTACCACATGCAGATTATGGATGGAAACGTGGTAGCCTTCATCCGGGAGAACCTCATGTACATCGGACACTTTCACGTGGCCGGGGTGCCGGGCCGCCACGAGCCCTACGACTGTGAGCTGAACTATCCCTTTATCCTCAGAGAGATAGACAAGCTGGGATACAGGGGCGGAGTAGGATTGGAGTACTGGCCGACGATCGATCACGCCGAGTCACTAAAGCGGACCAAGGCCTACCTGGAGGGATAGTCGATAGCCTCATCAGGTAACTCGGGTTATTCCGGGATAGCCGTCGAAGCCGGAATCGAAGCTCATGATCCTCGATATTTCATAGCGCTCCATTATCGCCACATGTAGAGCGTCTCGTGCTGAAAAGCGTTCGTAGCTCAGCAGTATGTTCCTGGCTCGTTCTACATCCTGACGTTCAACAGAATGTACTTCATCGACGACTTCGAGGAGCGCTTCGAAAGCGGGTTGTATTGCTTCCCTCCGATCGATGGCAACATAACGATGCAGAATCTCCTGAAACACCTCAGCATCTGTCACAAGACGGATGCCCTCGGCCGCAAATTTTTCGAGTAGACGCTGTGCATCGATCTTATTCGGATGCGGCGCTCCAACAAGGTACATGGGAACATTGGAGTCAATAAAGATCATCAGCTCAAGAATACCCCTGCTCGATCTCTTTGAGGATCTGCTGGATATCACCGGTCGGAAACTCATTTCGAGCGGCGGACCGGATCACCGCGATTTTTTTGGCCGCATCTTTGACGGACCGATTCCGGCGGGCAGCTCGAAGTGCATGTCGGACCCATTCCGAAACCGTCATGTGTTCCTGCTCAGCGACGGATTGGATCTCCTCCATCTCACTATCGTTGAGAACCACCTGTAATCGTTTACTCATAGTATGAGTATAATTATGTATATAATATGAGTCAATCGGATTACAATGTGAGTATGCTGGATCACCCTGCAGGACCGTGCACCAGTCCCGGGTACGTGCCACCGAAACATACAGCGTTGCGATATAGCATAGAACTCTCTATACTATTCAGACGGCGGATCCGGGAGACAAGAGAAGTTCTCGCTCTCTGAAAATTCGTTGTGTTATAAAGAAAGGAACAAGGATGCCCCACGAAACCGTACTGACTATGAGCTCAGCTGCCATCAAATACGGCTCCGGCGCAACCCGGGAGGTCGGCTTCGACCTCAAGGAGCTCGGAGCCACTCGCGTCATGGTGGTTACGGACAGCCGCCTGGCGGAGCTTCCCCCCGTTGCCACCGTACTGGAATCGCTGAAGCGGGAGGGGATCGAAGCGGTTCTGTTCGCCGAAACCCGGGTCGAACCTACCGACGGCTCTCTGAAAGAGGCGGTGCACTTCGCCCAGGAGGGTCGCTTCGACGGGTTCGTCGGTGTCGGCGGCGGCTCCAGCATCGATACTGCTAAGGCGGCCAATCTCTACTCCACCTACCCCGCCGACTTCCTGGCCTACGTGAATGCCCCGATCGGCGGGGGAAAGGCCGTCCCCGGTCCGCTGAAGCCCATGGTGGGCATCCCCACCACCGCCGGTACCGGCAGCGAAACCACAGGGGTGATCATCTTCGATCTTGTAGAAATGCACGCCAAAACCGGCATCGCCCACAGGCAGATCCGGCCCAACCTTGGGATCGTGGATCCGGAAAACACCCGGACCCTGCCTCGGATGGCCGCCGCCTGTACGGGCTTTGACGTTCTGGTCCACGCCCTGGAGTCCTACACCAACCTGCCCTTTTATCGCCGGGAGGCGCCGGCCAGCCCAGCTGAGCGTCCGGCCTATCAGGGATCCAATCCGATCAGCGATGTCTGGGCTATCAAGGCCATCGAACTGGTCAGCCGGAGCATCGTCCGGGTAGTGGAGGATCCGGAGGATAATGAGGCGAGAAGCAGGATGATCATGGCCGCCACTTTCGCCGGGATCGGTTTCGGCAACGCGGGACTGCATCTGCCCCACGGCATGTCCTACCCGGTTTCCGGTATGGTCAGGGACTACGTGCCCGAGGGTTATCCGCCGGGCAAGCCGATCGTTCCCCACGGCATGGCGGTGGTGCTCAACACCCCCGCCGCCCTGCGCTTTACCGGACCGGCCCGACCGGATCGGCATCTGGAAGCAGCTCGGCTGATGGGTGTCAAGACGGAGGACGCATCGGCGGAGAAAGCCGGAGAGATCCTGGCTGACGCGGTCATCGAGCTGATGAAGAAGACCGGAATGCCCAATGGGTTGTCTGCCGTGGGGTATTCGGAAGAAGATGTGGATAAGCTGGTTGAAGGAACTCTGCCCCAGCACAGGGTGACCAAGCTCTGTCCCCGGCCGTTTACTCCCGAGGATCTGCGCGAGCTGTTTCTTGACTCCCTCACTCTCTGGTAGAATGAACATGGATAGAAAAACCGTTGAGCAGCTGATTCACCCCATCGATCCCGACTACGTCGAGTACCTGCGGGATGAATCCCGTCTGATCGGGGAAGCGGAATCGATCTCCTTTCCCACAAACGAAGAACAGGTACGGGAGATCGTGAGGCTCCTGGCCGACGGGGAGATCCCGGTGACCATTCAAGCGGGACGTACGGGGATTTCCGGCGGAGCCGTGCCCAAGGGCGGACATGTGCTCAACCTGAGCCGCATGGACAAATTCCTCGGGATGCGCCACGATCCTGAAGGCTTCCGTTTCCTCCTGCGCCTGCAGCCGGGAGTGCTGCTCTCCCAGCTCAACGAGACGGCAGCCAGGAAGGAGTTTGCAACCGACAGCTGGAGCCGGGACTCGCTGCAGGCTTTAGAGGCGTTTCAGCGGGCAGGCTCTTACTTCTTCCCCATAGACCCGACAGAATCCTCCGCGGCAATCGGGGGTATGACCGCCAGCAACGCATCCGGAGCCCGATCTTTTTCCTACGGAGCCACCCGCCGCTACATCGAATCCCTGCGACTCGTTCTGGAAAACGGCTCTGCACTGCAGCTGCGGCGGGGCCTCCAGCGGGCATCCGGGCTCCACTTCCAGCTCGAAACCGAGGAGGGGCGTCGATTAACAGGCACCCTTCCTTCCTACCAAATGCCCGCCACCAAGAACACCGCCGGCCTGTACGCCTACCCGGACATGGATCTGATCGATCTGGTCATCGGCTGCGACGGAACCCTCGGAATCATAACCGAGATCGAGGTGGTGTTGATCCCTGTTCCCCCGGCCATCAGCGGGGTGATGGGCTTTTTCCCCGATTCGGACGGTGCGATTGAGTTTGTGAAACGAATCCGTGGAGACGCGGCGGGGATCGAAAGTGCGGGCTCCGAGGAGATACGACCGGCGGCTATCGAGTTTTTCGATGGCAATTCTTTGGAGTTGCTGCGGGAGCAGAAACAGAACAACCCCGCCTTTTCGGAGATCCCGGAGGTGCCCGGGGAAAAGGCCGCCGCGGTGTACGTGGA
>Ga0307380_10003046_pt1 | contig 23430 bp, 18 predicted proteins | sample UN3MG_FD_202239 | JGI IMG/M metagenome (GOLD analysis project Ga0307380, IMG submission 202239) | Soil microbial communities from Risofladan, Vaasa, Finland - UN-3 | ecosystem: Environmental > Terrestrial > Soil > Coastal area > Acid sulfate soil | place: Finland: Risofladan, Vaasa | collected... | reverse complement strand
AATTGACTGCTCTTTACGCCGACACGGTGCCGCGTGGAGCGCAGACCTGGGAGGTCCCCCTGCATACGCCGGACATAATGGCTTCCGCCCACATGGTTAAGGCTTATACGCTTGGCCATATTCTTTCGGGACAAGAGAGATATCTCGAACAAGCGAAGTACTGGGCCTGGACGGGGGTTCCGTTTGTGTACCTTTACCCGCCGACGCCGGGCCGCGTGGGGCCGTACGCAACAATCGCCGTCTTAGGCGCGACCAACTGGAAGGCGCCGCTCTGGCTGGGCCGACCCGTCCAGTGGTGCGGGCTTGTGTACGCCTCGGCTTTGCACTCGCTGAGCGAATACGACCCTCAAGGCCCCTGGGAACAAATCGCCAATGGGATCACGGTCACCGGCCTGCAGATGTCCTGGCCCCGCAGTGACACCGAGCGCCAGGGTTTGCTGCCCGACTTTTTCGATTTGCGCGCGCAAATAGCCGACGGCCCCGCCATCAATCCCGGGACGGTGCAGGCCCACGTGCCGGAACTTTATGGGAAAGGCAAAATATACGACCTGAAGAAGTTGGCGCAGCGCGGCTGGTTCATTCACGCACCTTCTGCGATAGGCAACGTCCGCGAGGACGCAGGCCGCGTTGTGTTCACCACCGACGGCTGGGGCGAGAAATCCTATTACGTTGTCATCAGCGGAGTTGAAAAAGAGCCTGCACAAATCTCGGCACGTAGCGTGAGTACTGATTCGCAGCGAACGTCCGCCTTCAAGCCGGCCGAAACGCAGTTCCATAGCGAACGGCATATCCTGCTCATCACTCTAAAGGGAAGATCGCAAATCCAGGTGCAGTAGAGTTGTCCCATAAGGCCATTGTAAATGGACTGTGGATGGGTTACCATAGCGCCGGACTTTAACAAGCACGAGAAAGATAATGACAAAAGAATTGATCGGCATCGTAGGCGGGACGGGGCTTGGTGACGCACTGGGCAAGCACATCGCCGATGCGGAGCGTCACGAGATCGAGACGCCGTTCGGCAAACCCAGCGCTGCAATCCTGGTCGGCAGGTTCGGCAAAAGAAAGATCGCATTCCTCAACCGCCACGGCGAGGGACACAAACTCTCGCCCGGCGAGGTGCCGTTCGCCGCGAATATTTTCGCTCTGAAAAAACTCGGCGTCCATACGATCTTAAGCAGCGGCGCCGTCGGCTCACTTCGCGAAGAAATCGCCCCGGGACATCTGGTCATCGTCGATCAGTTCATCGACAAGACGTTCAAGCGGACCGGCAGCTTCTTCGCAGGTTTTGGGGCGGTGCATTGCGAGATGGCCGAGCCCGCGTGCGGCCGGTTGCGCCGGATGCTCATCGAAACGGCAAAAGGTATTGACGTGAAGACGCACTCCAGGGGCACGTATGTGTGCATGGAAGGGCCCCAGTTTTCCACGCGGGCCGAATCGCTCATGCACCGGGCCTGGGGCGCGGATTTGATCGGCATGACCGCTATGCCCGAAGCCAAGCTCGCGCGGGAGGCGCAGATGTGCTATGCACTGATCGCCCTGGCCAGCGACTATGACTGCTGGAAGCCCCACGAGGACAAAAAGGACAAGCAAACTCTTCTGGCGGAGATCCTCGGCAATCTGAAGGCGGCAACGGACAATTGTCTGCAACTGATTGAGGCCGTCTTGGCCAGCGACCATGAATTTGCCAGCGAGAGTTGTCACTGTCGAAAGAGTCTCGATCTGGCAGTTTGGACGGACCAGGGCGGCATCGAGGCGGCCGATAAGGAAAAACTCAAAGTACTTTTCGAATAGTTGAAAGGATGTCACTATGAGAAGGCAGGCCCGCAAAATATGCGTTATCGCTATTAGTATTGCCGCGATATTGATTGGAGGGTGCAGCAGCCCAGAGCCGCCAAGCGTCAAACAAGGCAGAGCTCTGGCGGCTGAGAACATCGAGCTAAGAAAGCAACTCGAGCAGCGCAGCGAGGAAATAGAAAAGCTGACGCAGCGGCATGGCGAGGAAATCAAGAAGCAGCAGAGCCTGCTCGAAAAATGCGAGCAGGAAAAGCAGACCTGGAAAACCAAAGCCCAGCAGAACATCCGGGACCAGGTCAAGGGCGTCCTCGACACCGTCGTGGAAGAGAACGCCAGGCTCCGCGAGGAAAACAAAGCCCTCAAGGCCCAGATCGAGGAGCTTCAAACACAGCCCAAACAGAGCGAAAGCACCGAGAAGTAGCCGATCCTCTGCACGCGCCGCCGCCAGGAAGCTATCTCAAAACACGATTTGTCATTCTGAGCGCAGCGAAGAATCTCTTATTTCCGACGCCCAGACCCTTCGCTTTGCTCAGGGTGACAGTTCTGAGTTAGTCTCTAAGCGGTACGGCTGCACACCTTCTGCACGGCTTTCATACAGCCCGGCGATTCTTCCTTCGGGTAACGTTTTTGCATGGCCGCGGCGACGAGTCCGACGAACATCGGCTGCGGGCGCAGCGGACGGGAGGTCAGGCACGGATGGGCCTGCGTGCCGAGAAAGTACGGATGCGACGGCAGTTCCAGGATTTGCATGATCGGCTGATTCGGCGCCTTGCCTGAAAAGACCAGACCCGCTTCTTCGAGCCGCTCGATGTAGCGAGGATCGACCTCGTAACGATGCCTGAATCGCATCCTGACCGAATTGCCTTTTCCGAACAGTTCCCACGCCATCGTATCGGCTTTGAGCTCGACGTCTCTGCCGCCCAGGCGCATGTTTCCGCCGAGGCCCTCGATTTTTTTCTGCTCGGGCAGTATATCAATCACGGGCTCGGGGCAGTCCGGCTGAATCTCCGTGCTGTTGGCGCGCGCCAGGCCGCACACGTTGCGGGCAAACTCGATGACCGCCATCTGAAAACCGAAGCAAAGCCCCAGATAGGGCAGACTATTCTCTCTTGCATACTTGATGCAGGTGATCTTTCCCTCTGCGCCGCGAGTGCCGAAGCCGCCCGGCACGATGATGCCGTCAACATCGTCAAGATTGCTCGCGACGTTTTCGTCCGTCAGGCTGCTTGTGTCGATCCATTTGATCTTGACGCCGCACGACAGCGCGATGCCTGCGTGCTCGAGGGCGTTGATAATCGAGGCGTAGCTGTCGCGGACGGATGTGTATTTGCCCGTGATGCCGATGGTGATCTCGTGGCTCGCCGAGCCGATTTTATCCGTGAAATCGCACCACTGGGCCCAGGCTTTGCGTTCGTGCCGCAGATTGATTCTGTCCTCAATCTTCAGCAGCCGGGCGACCTCGAAATCCAGGCCCACTTCTCGCAACATCGCCGGGATCATATAGATGCTCGCCGTATCCGGCAGGCTGATGACTCTCTCGAAAGGCACGTTGCTATAGACGCTGATTTTCTGCCGGATTTTGTCCGTCGCGGCGGTGGCCGCCCGGCAGGCGATGATGGTGGGCTGAATGCCGCACTGCATGAGCTGCTTGATGCCCAACTGGGCGGCCTTGGATTTCTGCTCGCCAAGCGTCTTCGGCTCGAGGATATACGTCAACGCCACGAAGCAACTACTTTGCGGACCTTCCTCATAAGCCAGCTCGCGCATCGCCTCGATGTAATAAGCGTTCTCCAGGTCGCCCACGGTGCCACCGATCTCGACAAAGACGATGTCGGCATTGGATTCCATGGCTAATTGACGCAGCTTGAGCTTGACCTCGCCGGTGACGTGGGGGATCATCTGAACGTCCCGGCCGAGATAATCGCCGTGCCGTTCCTTATTAAGAACGGAGCTGAAGATCTGGCCGCTCGTGGCGAAATTCGCCTTGCTCAAATCCTGATCGAGCAGCCGCTCGTAGGTGCCCAGGTCCATGTCCGTTTCCATGCCGTCGTCGAGGACAAACACTTCGCCGTGCCGGAAGGGATTCAGCGTGCCCGAGTCGATATTCAAATACCCTTCGAGCTTGATCGGCGCAACCTTGAGCCCCTTGTCCTGCATCAGCTTGGCCAAGCAGGATGAGAATATCCCCTTGCCTAAGCCGCTCATCACGGTGCCCATCACGAACACGTAGCGGGCCTTGCCTTTCTTATACCCCTTCGGCACCGGCGAGAAGAATTCACTCTCCGTCGATACGTCACTGACCGATGCTAACAGGTCTCTATTCTTATCCATGCGTCCCCTTCTTTATTGTAGGGTGAGGCTCGCCCCACCATCTCGGCTGCGCCTTCTTCACTTAGGTTTCCATCGCATCTCAAAGTTCGGAATGTCATCTTGCGTCCCATACAAGCCGTCCCAGCCGGCTGAAAGCAAGATGTAGGTATCCGCCCTGACTGGTCGGTTTACTTTGGTCGCCTTGTAGTCCCTGGTCATCTCATAGAATATCTTCGGATTTTCAAAAAGCGGATGTTTCTGGCCCGGCTTGCCCGGCACGCCAAGAGCAAGCAAAGCCTGGTTGTCCCTGTAGTCGTAAATATTCTCAGGATTGTTCGGGTCGTTTACGTCGTGAGCTGTCTTTGCCATATTTGCTTTGTAGTAGAGTATCGGCATGCCCGTTTTCTTGCCGGTGCGACGGTGCTTAACGCTCCTGAACACGTCGCACAAGACGAAATGGTTCGGATCGAAAGGACCTGTATCTTCCTCTCCGTACAGATCGGCCAGCGAGCATGCATTAGCGTTCTCAATCGGCAAGTACGGGCCTTTGCGCCAGCGCGTATGAATGCCGTGGCTGTCGGTATATCGAGTCCTGATGTCTTGGTAGAGTGCCCTGCCTTGGCCGTTCGTACCGTCACTTCTGAAGACCGAACTGGTATGAAACCCCATCAAGTCCCGGCCCATCACGGCCTCGGACAGTTTCATCGCACCACAGTAGGATCTCCCATCTTCGTCCAGTGCATCAGAGGGTGGATAATGATCAAGCTCCATCTTGAAAAGTTCAATCGCCGTATCGATGCTCTTGAAATAGGCCTTTTGCTTTACATCATACGCGTATCGTTTGGGCCGGTCGGGAATGGACGACACTATGATACTGAGAGTAAGAACAATAAGGAAGAGTATTAAGAGTACCCGCTCGATAGAAGAACCCTGGGGCATTAGGTGATCTCTGTTTCGACATAGGCAGCGCGACAGGAACGAATACAAATTTGTTATCGACCTGTGCTTCATGGCTCTACCCTCTGTTTGTAACGCTTGACAAATTTGGCGTACTGTTCAGGCGTGTCGATGCCGTCGCAGGTGTGTTTGACTTTGCCGACCAGGATGCCGAAGCCGTTCTCGATGGCTCGCAGTTGTTCGAGTTTTTCGGTTTTCTCCAACGGCGTTTGTGGCAGATTCGTAATCTCGCGCAGGAATTCCTTGCGATAGGCATAGACCCCGATATGCCGCAGATATTGCCCAACGTCTCCTATGCCCGCCTTTTCACGGTCATAAGGAATCGGCGAACGCGAGAAATAGATTGCTCCACCCTTGTGGTCGGTGATGACCTTCACAATATTCGGGTCGGCGACCTGCTCGGCGCTCTGGAAAGCTGCGGCGAGTGTGGCCATTGGATAATCGGGATTCTCGACCAGCAGCTTGGCCAGATGGTCAATATTAGCCGGGTCGATTTCGGGTTCGTCGGCCTGCAGGTTGATCACGATCTCGACGTCCATGCCGGCGACGGCTTCGGCGATGCGGTCCGTGCCGCTCTGGTGGTCGGGCGAGGTCAGGACGCACTCGGCGCCGAAGCTCCTGGCGGCGGCAACGACCTTCTGGTCGTCGGCAGCGATGATGACCTTCTGCGGCAACTTCGCCAGGCAGGCCCGCTCATAGGTGTGCTGGATAAGGAACTTCCCCGTTTCTTTGGCGAGAACTTTACCGGCGAATCGGGTCGAGCTGTAACGGGCCGGTATAACAGCAACAATCTTCACTTTCGTTGGGCCTCTATATCATGAGTTCTGCAAAATTGGAGTCGGGCATGCTTTTGGAAAGAAAAAATCTCTTTCTCTTGATTTTTTCTTTCCAAAACACGACACGCACCGTTTGACTCGACAATGTATTAGGATACAGTTTCCAATTATTTTCAGAAAATCGAGAAACCGATTTTCTGAAATAATATATGCCCGCCTTCAATTTTGCAGAAGCCTTCTCTATATCACCAAAGTCCTATATTCAGGCAAGCGATTGCTCTTCAGGGAACCCAGTTGCCGCGATGCTCGTGCAGCCTCGTAATTCCAACTGGATACTTATCGTAACGCACAAATGCGCCCGTGTCAACGCGCCCGGCGGGAAATCTCATTTTTGTTGACGATTTAGTGCCATATCCATATCATTATTCCCGTCAAAGCCAAATTTCAAGGAGCCGAAACTATGAGAAACGTTGTGAGAATAATTGCCCTTGTCGCGGTGGCGGCTGTTTCGGCCTTCATCGGCTGCAAGCAGAAAACCGAGCAAGACTCGGCAAAAAAGTACCAAATCGCCGTGATTCCCAAGGGCACGACCCATGTTTTCTGGAAGAGTATCCACGCCGGGGCGCTCAAGGCCGAGCAGGAGCTCAAAGCCGCGGGGCTGGACGTCGAGGTGATATGGAAAGGCCCGCTTAAAGAGGACGACAGAGAATCGCAAATCCGCGTCGTGGAAGATTTCGTCACGCGGGGCGTCAACGGAATCGTGCTGGCCCCGCTGGATGACGCAGCGCTGCGCATGCCGGTCAAAGACGCCGTCAGCAACGGCATCCCGGTAGTGATCATCGACAGCGACCTCAAGAGCGAGGACTACGTGAGCTTTGTGGCGACGGACAACTACCTCGGCGGCAGAAAAGGCGGGCAGCGCCTCGCGGAAATCCTGGGCGGCAAAGGCAAGGTCATCATGCTTCGCTACCAGGAAGGCTCAGCCAGCACGATGAACCGCGAACAGGGCTTCTTAGACGTGCTGAAAGAGAAGTACCCGAATATCGAAGTCGTCAGCGCAAACCAATACGGCGGGGCCACCACCGAGAGCGCCTACCAGGCCAGCGAAAACCTGCTGGCGCCGCTGAGGACGGCGGACGGCGGCTTGAAAATCGACGGCATCTTCTGCCCGAACGAATCGACGGCCTTTGCCATGCTGCGGGCCCTGCAGGACAGCGGCCTGGCAGGCAAAGTCAAGTACGTCGGCTTCGACAGCTCGGACCGCCTCGTGCAGGGACTCCGGAACGGCCAGATCCACGGGCTCGTGCTGCAAGACCCCATCAACATGGGCTACCTGGGCGTCAAGACGATCGTCGCGCACCTGCGAGGCGAGGAAGTCCAGAAACGAATCGATACCGGTTCAGAGGTGGCGACTCCGGAGAACATGAACGATCCGAAGATGAAGAACCTGCTGGAGCCGGATTTCAAGAAATGGCTGAACGAATAGACGCACACGAATCCGCAGTCCGGCTCGAAATGCAGGCAGTCTCCAAACGCTTCGGGGCAACCGTCGCGCTGGAGGACGTGGGGATCAAGGTCGCCGCAGGCGAGGTTCTCGCGCTGGTGGGCGAGAACGGCGCGGGCAAAAGCACCTTGATGAAAGTCTGCTCCGGGGCGGTCAAGCCGGACTCGGGCCAGATGCGGCTCGACGGCGCGCCGTATCGGCCGGGCAATCCGCTTGAAGCCCGCCGCGCGGGGGTCGCCATGATCTACCAGGAACTTTCACTGGCCCCGCATCTGAGCGTCCAGGAAAACATCATGCTGGGCATGGAGCCGGCAAAGCTGGGCGTGGTGCGCTGGAGGCAGGTCCGGCAGCGAGCCCTTGAGGCCATCAGGGAGTTTGACAATCCGGAATTGACCCCGGAGGCTCGCGTGAGCCGGCTATCGGTCGGCTCGCAGCAACTGGTCGAGATAGCCAGGGCTCTGGCCATCGGCTGCAACGTGCTGGTGCTCGATGAGCCGACGAGCAGTCTGACGCAGCAGGACGTGGAGAGGCTATTCGAGATAATCGGCCGGCTGAAACAGCAGGGCAAGGCCATCGTTTACATTTCTCACTTTATCGAAGAGGTCAAACGCGTCGCGGACCGGGTCACGGTTCTGAGGGATGGAAGGGTCGTGGGCACCAGCGCCGTGGCGGCGATTACCGCCGACCGGATCGTAGCGATGATGGTTGGACGACAGGTTGATGAGCTTTATCCTCGTTCCGAGCATCCGGCCGGCGAGGTTATCCTGGAGATTGAAAATTTGGCCGGCCTCGAAAACCCCAAGTCGGCGTCTTTGCAGTTGCGGCGAGGCGAAGTCCTGGGCATCGCCGGGCTGGTGGGCGCCGGACGAACGGAGCTTCTGCGAAGCCTCTTCGGACTCGAACCGGTCAAGAAAGGCCGCATTCGATTGGGCGTGTACACCGGGCCGGCCTCACCGGTGAAGCGCTGGATGCAGGGCGCGGGCCTGCTCAGCGAGGACCGCAAAGAAGAAGGGCTGGCCCTGTCCTTGAGCGTTGCGGACAATGTCACGCTATCGAAATTGAAGGGCTTTGGCCCGTTCGGCATGGTCCTGCCGGGCCGACAGGACAGGGCGACCCGGCGATGGCTGGAGCAGTTGGATATCCGCTGCCGGGGACCCCGCCAACCCGTCGCGTCCTTATCGGGCGGCAACCAGCAGAAAGTGGCACTGGCCCGATTGCTCCAGCACGATGTAGATGTCTTTCTGCTGGATGAACCCACGCGAGGCATTGACGTGGCCGCTAAAGCCCTCGTTTATAGGCTGATCAACGCTCTCGCCGCCGGCTCGCCAGCCGAAGGCCGAGAGCCGAAAGCCGTCTTGATAGTCAGCAGCTATCTGCCCGAGTTGATGGGAGTCTGCGATCGGGTGGCGGTGATGTGCCGCGGAACTCTCGGGCCGACACGCCGGATCGATGAAGTCAACGAGCATACGCTGATGCTGGAAGCGACCGGCCAGGAGGCAACTGCATGAGGCAAGCGACACCAAACCAGAGAACAACGATCAATTGGCGAGGTTTGCTCAATACACTCAGTCCGGTATTGGCTCTGGTGGCCGTGTTTGAATTATTCGTGCAGATCGCGCCGTCGAGCTTCGCGACCGTGCGGAACATAGAAATGATCGCCCGGCAGACAACTATCGCCGGGGTGGCCGCCCTGGGGATGACGCTTGTGATCATCTCCGGAGGGATTGATCTGTCGGTCGGTTCAATCGTCGCGCTGAGCACGGTGGTCATCGCCTGGCTGCTGCAATACGCCGGCGTCAGTCCGCTGACCGCAGCGATTGGCGGCGTGGCGGCGGCGACGCTTTTCGGGCTGCTGAGCGGCGTGCTGATCACCCGGCTGCGCGTCGTGCCCTTCATCGTCACCCTGGGGATGATGTTGGTCGTTCGTGGAGCGGCCAAAGGTATCGGCCGAGAGCAGAAAATCGACGTGAATCCGGAACAACTGGCCTGGCTCGACGACCTTCTGGCTTCGGTCCCTCCTGATCGAAGCTGGATGCTCCTGCCGCCCGGGGTCTGGACGATGATTCTGCTGGCGGTGGCAATGGCCGCCCTGCTGCGGTACACGCGCCTGGGCCGGCATACGTTCGCGCTCGGCTCGAACGAGCAGACGGCCCGGTTGTGCGGGGTGGCCGTCGATCGCGTCAAGGTCATGGTGTACGCATTGTGCGGGGCCTTTGCCGGACTGGCCGGGCTGATGCAGTTCTCCCGGTTGACCGTCGGGGATCCGACGGTCGCCGTCGGGCTCGAGTTGAATGTGATCGCCGCTGTCGTCATCGGCGGAGGTAGCCTCAGCGGAGGCGAGGGCTCAATCCTCGGAACGCTCGTCGGGGCGCTGATTATGACCGTGATCGCCTCGGGGTGCACGCAGATGGGCCTGCCGAACTGGGTGCAGGAGATCGTCACGGGCGCCATTATCGTCGTGGCCGTAGCGCTCGATCGGCTGCGCCACCGCCGAACGGCGTGAGCGAACAACCCAAGGATACGATATCGATGATAGTCGGAGTGATGACAGCGCAGTTGTCTTTGCAGGGAATCACCTCGCTCAAGGGCAAAAGGAGCATTGTCAAGAGCCTGATCGGGCGGCTCAAGAGCCGGTTCAATATCTCCATCGCGGAGGTCGATCACCAGGACAGCAAGAGCATCGCCGTGCTCGGCGTGGCGGTGGTCAGCAACGACTCTCGTTTCATCGACCAGCAGTTCGACGCCATCGTCAGTTTCATGCGCAATGATGGGCGTTTCTACCTGGGACAAGTCGAACGCGAGACATTTTCTTGATTCAAATAAAGAGAATCCTGTCGATAACGAATCTCGCACTGAAGAATATGTCGAGTGCCATCGGAGCACAGAGTACCAGCAGCCGCAGGGCATGCACCCGTAATTTGGCGCGGACCAGGAAGTAAAGAATCGCCGTCGCGATTGCCCCGAGGATGTACATTTTCGCCGTGTGAACAAAGAGCACGGCGTACCCCGACCCCAGGCCGGCAAACGTCTGAAAACATTCCGTTGCCGACAACAGTGTTACAATGGCAAGCGTCCCCATCACGAGGCAAGCCGACAGAATCCATTTCCTGTCGGCCGGGCCCGCACAAATCAGAGCCTGCATCCCGGCACCAGCTACGACCGAGCCGCACAGCATGGTGATGGCAAGCCACACAATGGGGCTAACGGCAAACATAGAATGGCAGAAGGCCAGGATGGTGGGGACCGCAAGAATCGCAATGATTTTGATGCGCCGAGCGGCGATGAGCACAAAGAAGCCCACGATCAAGCCTGCCAGAGGAATGTGGTAGAATCCCGCCAGAGTCATTTGGCGCTTGGCCGCAACGAGCGGAGCGAACAAACCGACCGCGTCGGCGACATGCAATTTGAGCTGTATCGGAATCGGGTACAAGCGAAAGTGTGCGGCCAGTTGAAAGAACAGCACGATGGCCAGAAAAGGCAGCACCGAAAACGGCACGCGCAGAAACCGCCATCGGCCCTTCGGGCCAAAAACCGCCGGCCAGAACAACCACGGAATCGCCGCAACCAGCAGACCGGCCGTTGGGTGAAACTTGGCCAATCCGAGTGCAAAGGGTCCGAAGCCGTACAGAGCGCCGGCCAAGAACGACCCGGCGAATCCACCCACCCACCGCCGGCTGAGCACATAACAACCCAGGCAAGCCAGAGGCGCGACGACGACGAACAAATCTTGCAGCCGCAGCGAGTCGAAGCCTTTGAAATAGTGCCGGTACAGATAGACGGAAAACGCCACATACATTACCGCGGCCACGACAAACATGGTGTGTTTCGTTTTCCGCATTGGGTGGCATCACTTCAGAACGACTTTGCCGGTCCCCGTGGTTATCCTGCCTATCTTGTAAACTTTTTCCCCGGATCGCGTCAGTTTCCGTGCCATCGCCTCGGCGAAATCCTCAGCCACGATCAGCACAAATCCTATCCCCATATTGAAGACCCTGAACATCTCTTCTTCCTCGACGGGACCTTTTGCCTGGAGAAATGAAAAGATCTTCGGCACCGGCCAGCTCGACTTCCTGATCGCGGCGTTGCAGTCTTTGGGCAAAACGCGAGGAATGTTGCCGACCAGGCCGCTGCCGGTAATGTGCGCCATCGCGTGAACCACGCGCTTGACCTTGTACTGCGACAGTAACTTTGTGATTGAGCGAACGTAGATAAACGTAGGCTCCAGCAGCACGTCACCCAGCACGGCGCCATCGAGCTCGTCCAGCACATCGGTCATTTTGAGCCCGGCCTGCTTGAAACAGATGTTACGAACGAGCGAGTACCCGTTGCTGTGCAATCCGCTGGAGGCAAGGCCAAGAACGACGTCGCCCTTCCTGACGTCCTGGCCCGTGATGATCCTCTTGCGCTCGACAATGCCGACGGCAAACCCCGCCATGTCCAAGTCACCTTCGCGATAGGTGTCGGGCATCTCGGCGGTCTCGCCGCCGATCAGCGCGCAGTGAGCCTGCCGGCACCCCGCTGCGATGCCTTTGACGAGCTCGGTGACCACGTCCGGCTCCAGTTTGTGGATCGCCAGATAATCCAGAAAAAACAACGGCTCAGCGCCGAGAACGAGCATATCGTTCACGTTCATCGCCACCAGGTCGATGCCAATCGTATCGAACCTCTTTATCTCAGCGGCCAACTGAACCTTGCTGCCTACACCATCGGTGCAGGCAACGAGGACCGGGGTCTTGTAATTCCTCTTGAACAGTCTCTCGTCGTAGTCCAGCCTGAATAATCCGGCGAAACCGTTCGGCAATTCGATGACCCGAGGCCCGAATGTGCTGGCGACCGCCGAGTAGATTTGTTCGACCATCCGATCGTTGGCATCAATGCTCACACCCGACTGCTCGTAGCTGACATGCTTGCTCATTCGCTAACCGACCCCATTCGCTCTATGATTCTCCCACCAAGCCGGGGGACTGGAAATCCCCCACTCGATTTCACTCTATTGCGTCAAACATTCGCATCTGGTAACGCTCCAGGGCAGACTTACCGCCCGCAACGTCTATGGCAATTCTGTAGTCGCTGCTCCAGCAGGCGGTGCAATAGTGGTCTTCCGGCAGTACGGCACAAGACAGCAGCCCTTCGAGCGACATGTAACCCACGCTGTCCACCTCCAGGAATTCCCTGATCTGGTCCAAATCGCGATTGTTCGCCAACAGTTCCTCTTTGGTCGGGAAGTCAACGCCGTAAAAGCAGGGGAATCTGATCGGCGGACAACTGACCCGCATGTGAATCTCCCTGGCTCCGGCCTGGCGCAGCGTCCTGATCTTGCCCCTGGTAGTCGTGCCGCGAACGATAGAGTCGTCCACGACCACGATGCGCTTATCCCGGACAACCTCATTGACCACCGCCAGTTTGAGCTTGACTTCCAGCTCTCTGGACGCCTGGTCCGGCGAGATGAACGTTCTGCCGACGTAATGGCTTCGCACCAGTCCCATATCGAACGGTATTCCACTGTATTCGGCGTATCCCAGGGCCGCCGATGTCCCCGAGTCCGGCACCGGAATAACTACGTCGGCATCCGCTGGGTGTTCGGCCGCAAGCTGCCTGCCCAGCTTCTTTCTGAACTCGTGCACGTTCTCCGCAAAAAGTGTGCTGTTTTGTTTGGAAAAATAGACGTGCTCGAAAATGCAGTGGGCCGGCGTCACAGTTCCCGGCGTGACGAAGAACCGGCTGTGGAGGCCGTCTTTGTCCAGCCGCACGATCTCACCCGGCTCGACCTCACGAATAAATCGAGCCCCAACGGTGTCCAATGCACACGTCTCGCTGGCAACTACGTAGGCGCCTTCCTCCGTCTGCCCGACACACAGCGGCCTGACCCCATGGGGGTCGCGGGCCGCTTCAATCCGATCCCCAAACAGAAACAGCAGGCTGTACGCCCCCTTCAGATGGTTCAGCACGTGGGCCAGCGGATCGGGCCGGCTCACGTGCGTGGGCTTGGCCAGCAGATGAATAATAACTTCGGTATCGGAAGTGCTCTTGAAGATGCTGCCAAACGCCTCGTACTCGTCCCGCAGCCGGCCGGCGTTGGTCAGATTGCCGTTATGGGCCACCGCCACCTGCCCGCGCGAGTATTCGGCCAGCAGCGGCTGCGAATTCGCCGCCCGGCTGGTTCCCATTGTCGAGTACCGAACGTGCCCGATCGCAATCGAATTGGCCAGCTTCTCAAAAATGTCCTCTCTGGCTCGGAATACCCTTCGGACCGTCCCCATTCCCGTATAACACTGGATCGATTCGCCGTCCGCCGAGGCGATGCCGGCGGATTCCTGCCCGCGGTGCTGGAGACTGTGCAGGCCGAAGTACGTCTTCTGGACCGCATCGGGGTCCCCGAAAATCCCGAAAAGACCACAGCTTTCTTTTTTCATGTCGATTCTCGATTCGCAGGTTCTCAATACTCGACGAGCGTCGAGCAACGAGCGTTGAGTATCCCCATTCGCTTGAAGATTGTCAATCGAAATCCGCAAGTCGGACGTCGGAAATCCGAGGACGGAGAAACGCCAGTTCGTAGTGTGCCCGTAAGGGCATTGTGGAAATAACGCCTGACGGCATCACTACGAACGGGACTCAGATCGGCCCCGGCTGGAAGAAGGCGGGGACTCTGCGAATCTTTCCCTCGCTGTTGACGCACGCCAACGTGCTGGCCCCCTCGGCCAGGACCACCCCATCGCGACAGCGTCGCAGCGTGTAGGCATGCTCGACCTTGCCGGCGGTCACCAGCGAACAAATTGTCTCCAGTTCCAGCTTCTCGTCATATTCCGCCGGTTGTCGATACTTTATCTGCAAGCGGGCCACGACGAAAAACACGCCGGCCTTTTCAAGGTCTTTATAGGCCACCCCGTTGGCGCGCAGAAGCTCCGTGCGTCCCATCTCGAACCATACCGGGTGAACGCTGTGATGAACGACGCCGCCCTTGTCGGTCTCGGCGTACCGCGGTACGATCGTTATCGTGTGACTATGTACAGTTAGATGCTGTGGGAAAGACATTTCAATTGAAAATAGTCAATCGTCAACTATCAATCGTTAAAGTCGTCCAATGTTTCTCTATCTGTTCGAGCGTCTTGCCTTTGGTCTCGGGCACGAATCGCCAAACAAACGCCAGCAGAACGGCACAGAACACGCCGTACAGCCAAAATGGAAAAGCCCGGTGAAACCTCTCAATGAACCACGCGCTCTCGTCCATCATGGGAAACGTTTGCGAGACAAGATAGTTCGCGATCCACAGGCATACGGTCGAGACAGCCATGGCCCGGCCGCGAATCCGCGTGGGAAAGATCTCCGATAAGATAACCCATGTCACCGGCCCGACCGACAGCGCGAAGCACGCGATATAACCGAGAATGAATAGCAGAACCCACAGTTCGGTTCTCTGCAGATACGCCGCCAAACCCATCGCCAGCAGAGAAATCCCCATCCCTGCTGAACCGATCATCATCAGAGGTTTTCGGCCCAGCCGGTCCACCGTCCAGATGGCGACAACAGTGAAACTCAGGTTCACGGCCCCGACAACCACCGTTTGCATAAGAGCCGCATTGGTCCCGGAGCCCATCTTCTTGAAGATTTCCGTGCCGAAGTAAAGAAAGACGTTAATCCCCGTAACCTGCTGCAAAACCGCCAACACAATTCCAATCACCAACACGATCTTCATACGGGGTTCGAGCAGTTGCCTCAGCGAGCCGCTTTCGTGGGCAATCGCGTCCTTGATCTCCAGCAATTCGCTCTTGGCATACTCGGCCCCATCGACGCGGGTGAGAATCTCCATCGCCTCGGCATCGCGGTTCTGCTTTGCCAGCCAGCGAGGACTTTCCGGCACGAAAAATAGCAGAACCAGCAGCAGCAAGGCGGGCAACGACTCCGAGGCGAACATCCAACGCCAGCCTGATAGTTCGTTCCAGGCGGCGTCACCGTGGCGGGCGATAAAGTAATTTGCGAAGTAAACAACGAGAAAGCCCGTCACGATGGCGAACTGGTTGACCGACACCATCCGGCCGCGGATCCGGGCCGGACTGATCTCGGCGATGTACATGGGTGAGCAAATCGACGCCGCTCCGACACCGAGCCCGCCGAGGATGCGGTAAATGATAAATGCGGTGACGGACTTTGGAATGGCGGTCCCGACCGCCGAGACCAGAAACAGCACCGCCGAGAGGATGAGCACCTTCTTGCGGCCGAAACGGTCGCTCAACACGCCGGCGGCCCCTGCGCCAATCGCACAGCCGAGCAGCGCGCAACCCATCGCCCAGCCCGTCCAGCTCGCATCAAGGGCAAAGTGCACTTTTAGGGGCCCAATCGCCCCGTTGATGACCCCGGTGTCGTAGCCGAACAGCAGCCCCCCTAAAGCAGCCACAAGACACACGACCATCACGTACATGCCGCCTGTCGGCGCGCCGGAGGAGGCGCTGTGCAGGTTTGCTGATAACTTCATTGCCGGCAATTCTCCATCGCATACCTCAGCGCCCAGTCGATAAACGTCGCGTGATTGTTGTTCTTATAGGTGCCATCCGGCTGCCTGCACCGCGCCCGGGCCTGCTCGATCTCAGTGACGATGGGCCGGGCCTTCTTGCCGATTCCTTCTATCTCACGTGCCGCGTGCAGGACCGTTTCTTCGCGTTCATCTTCCAGACCCTCGGCGAGAACCTGCAAAGCCGCGCGGCAACGTCCAAGTTTGCACAACGCCCCGGCGGCGGCGAAACGCACGTTCGGGCTCGAATCCTCCAGCCTCGCGGTCAGCGCATCGGCGGCGGACTCGGCTTGCGCACCAAGGGCTGTCAGACCAATCACTGCCCAATAACGGACCGCGCTGTCCGAATCATCCAGCAGCCTGACCAGCTTCGGAACAGCCTTTGGCCCCTGGCCGACCAGGTCCGCTGCGGCCAGGATACGTCGCTGAGGATACTTGGTCGGGTCTCTCGCGATTTCGTATGGACTGGAGCCCTCAGCGCGAATGTGCATCTGGGCTTCGGGCAGCAGGCCCACGTCGTGCACCTGGACCATCCATGCGTGAAGCACCTTGCGAAACTTCGCGAGAGTCTCCCGGTGTTCAGGGCTATTTGCAACATTCTCTATCTCGTGCAGGTCTGCATACGTGTCATAGAGCTCCTCGGCCGGCTTGACGGGTTCCCAGAGTCGTCTTTGCACCGGTGACAGCTCATCTTCGGCAACGGCCCGCTGCAGTTCCTGCATAATCTCAGCCCGGTCGCAATACTCACTCGGCTGGATGTACGGCAAATGGGGCATATAATGCCGAATGTACTTGTACCGTTTGTCGCGCACACAGCGCGAACACTCATACGCCTCGTCCACCCGGCTTGACGCCGCGAAAACATACTCTCGCGGCTGTCGTTCCCGCGGGCCAAGGAACGCCCGGCCCTGCATGTAGCCCGGGACTTGCAAGCCGGCCAGGCTCAATACCGTCGGGGCAAAATCGACAAAACTGACTAATCTGCTGGTTCTGCCGCCGGGCCGGTAGGGCGCAAGGTGCTGATAGCGCTGCGGGAAGCGAACGATCAGCGGCACGTGAAGACCGGTATCGTAGAGCGTTCTCTTGAATCGAGGGATGCCCATTCCATGATCCGAGAAGAAAAATACGATCGTATTGTCGGCCAGGCCGTCGGCCTCGAGCTGGCCGAGCAAATCGCCGACCTGCTTGTCCATGAAGGTGATCAAGTCGTAGTAGCGAGCCCAAATCTTGCGCACAAATGGAGTGTCCGGATAATAAGGTGGAAGAGAGACTATAGCGGGATCGTGGCGTTCTTCGGGCTTGAGTTTCGAGCCATACTTGGCAAGGAATTCCTCGTCGGAGCCGTTAATCTGTCCCTGGTGCGTGGAGACGAAATTGAACACGCTGAAAAACGGCTGGCGCGGCTTGCGTTTGCGCCAATGAGCCTCTTCGCTCGACTCGTCCCAGACATCGACATCGACGAAGTTATAGTCCTTCTTGTAATTGTTCGAGCAGTAGTACCCCGCCTCGCGCAGGTATTGCGGAAAACACTTGATCTTCTCGGGCAGTTTCACCTCGGAACGCAGATGCTGGGTTCCCAGAGAAGTCGCATATACTCCCGTGACCAAACAGGAACGCGACGGCGCGCATACCGGTGCCGTCGCGAACGCCTTGGTGTACAGGACGCCTTCGCCGGCCAGCTTGTCTATATTCGGCGTGATGGCGTACATGTCACCATAACAGCCTAAGAAGGGACTGATATCTTCACAGGTAATCCACAGAATGTTTGGTTTTTCTTTGGATGCTGAAACCGGTCGTCGCCTTTGGGTCGAAGCGCATCCTGAAAGGGCGAAGGCTGAGGCGTAGAAACCCGCTGTTTTAAGAAAATCGCGACGCGTGTTATCATAAATACCCATCGGTTCGGTCTCCTTCTTATCTCTCCTACACGGCTCGGCCCAATGCCTGGAACATGGCCAGGACGTTCTGTGTGGGCGTGTTGCACTGGATATTGTGAACGGTGGCGAAGACAAAGCCGTTCTTTGCACCGAAGATTTTGAGCCGCTCAGTAACCTCTTGGCAGACCCGGTCGGGTTCGCCAAAAGGCAGCGTCTTTTGGGTATCGACACCGCCTCCCCAGAAGACGATCCTGCCGCCGTACTTGTCCACCAGATGTTGCGGATCCATCCCCCGAGCCGAGGTCTGGACGGGATTGAGAATGTCGAAGCCGGCCTCGATGAATCCCTCGATCAGCGGCTCGCAGCCGCCACAGCAGTGCTTCATGCTTTTCCATTTGGTGTGGGCATGGATCCAGTCGTTGAGCTTCCTGCTGAACGGCAGATACAGCTCCCGGTAGGTGTCCGGGCTGCAGAAGAGAGTGTTCTGCGCCGCCAGGTCGGTTCCATCCAGCCATACCGCATGGACTCGATCCCCAACGGCCTGGTAAATCAACCCCATATTCTTGACCGCAATCTCGGCCTGGCCCGCGAAGACCTCCTTGATGTAGTCCCTGCGCGAGACCGTGCTGATATACCATTCTTCGATATCACGGATTCCTTTGGGGTGTTTGAGAAAGGCCGCGGGGACCCGCGCGATGTCTCCAAAAGCCGTGCCGGGCAAACCGGTCGTGATGGCCAGGTCGGTATTCTCGTACAGCTCGCGCGCCCCCTGTTCAAAGACCTTTAAGTCTTCTTCGCCGAGCAAGGCAAAGTCTTCGAGGTTGTCCGCCGGGTCGAGCTTTGATTCATCGAGCGGCTCCTGGCGGACGATGTCGTCGAAATAGAAACCGCCTTTGGGCATCCGGCCGGAGGCCGGCACGGATTTGTCCCCTTCCGGGTACTGGAGAATATCACCATTAGGTTCTGGTTCCGTGTTGAACTCGCCCGGAACCAGAACATTCGTCCCGTCGAAGGTTTTCCAGGGCTTCCAGTCCGTATTGGCAAAGCCAAAATGATTCTTCGGGCCCGGCAGGTTCACTGTGTCGATGCCCAGCACGTCCCGCAGATCGGCCGCCACTTCGCCAAGCATCTGATAGGGTTCGACAACCTTAACCGGCGTACCGGGCTTATCAAGGCCGAGGGCGCGGCGCAGATTCGCGATCACGCTGACGTGGCCCCCCGTGCCGAGCGTCCCGCCCAGGTCCACCGGAATGCGGTCCACCGGCTGGTCATTCAGGGCTCTGAGCACCCGTTCCCGGCCGGTCATGGAAGATCGATTCGATGAGTCCTCGTTCATTAAGAATCTCCAAAGTGCCTGATTCTCGACCCGCCTGCCGGCTGTCGGGCAGGTTCGCGTCGAACATCCGATATCAGGGATAATTCTATCACTTTCCCGGCTTCCTGACAAAGATTCCATTCGGCCGCATATTGTCAGAAGTATGCCCTGCGTGGGATTCGCCAGGACAATAAGCAATTAAGTAGAAGGCTCTTACGACCGATTGAAGAGAAGATAAGGCTTGACTTTTTTGGCTCAGATTGAAATAATTCATTAACTTGCCCTCGACGAAGGGCCCTTTTTTGCGTTGTTGAACCTGCGAAAGGACAAATTATGAGAACATGGCCTCGCCGGCTGGGCATTCCGGCTTGTCTTGCAATACTTCTTGCCATCGTAAATGTTAGCTGCAAACCCAAGAGCCCCAAGGAAGCAGGGGCCGACAAAACCTCCACCGGGAGCCTTCCAGCCGGGGCGAAGGATAGCTCGACGGTGGACGCCGATAAGGTCGCCGTGACCGTCGATGGAATCAATATCACCGAAGGCGACGCGCAATCACTTATCAAGCCTCAGCTTGACATGATCGCCGCACAGTCCACACAGTTGCCGCCCGGAATGATCGATCAGTATAAGAAACAGCTCAGAGAGCAGGCTCTGGAACAACTGATACGCAGCGCGTTGCTCGATCAGAAGATAAAGGACGCCAACATCGTCGTCACCGAAGGAGAAGTGATTGACAAGATCAGAGAAATCGCTTCCGACTCGCCGACTCTGCTGTCACTGGAAGAAGTCAAGAAACAGCTCGAGCAGTACGGCCAGGACTTTGAGAAGACCAAGCAGGACGTTCGAGTCGGCCTGTTACGCAACCGGTTCATGGAAATGCAATGGCAGGGCAAAACAGACGTCACCGAGGACGAGGCCAGAAAGTATTATGAGCAAAACCCGAAACGGTTCGAGATGCCCGAACAAATCAGGGCAAGCCATATTCTCGTAAAATTCGACGGTGCGGATTCCGGCGCCGACCCAAACGAGGCCAAAGCGAATGCCAGGGCAAAAACCGAAGGTCTGCTCAAACAAATCAAGGAGGGGGCGGATTTCGCCGCGTTAGCCAAAGCGCATTCGGCCTGTCCGTCAGCCCCAGGCGGTGGTGACCTGGGTTTCTTTCCAAGAGGCAAGACAACGCCGCCTTTCGAGAAGGTCGCTTTTGCGCTGGAAGTCGGGCAGGTCAGTGACACCGTCGAGACCGAGTACGGATACCACATCATCAAGGTCACCGAGCACAAAGACGCCGGCGTCGTTTCGTTTGAGCAGGCCAAAGAAGACATCGTAGAACAGCTCACGCAGGAGAAACAGGCCAAGTTCGCCGAAGAGTATATCAACTCCCTCAAGGCCCATGCGAATATCGTCTTCCCGTTCGAGATGTAGCCGCTGCTCGAGAAAACAGCCCGTGACGTCAAGTCACGAACTGCGAGCCAAAAGCCCGGCGGGGTCAAGGTTGGCCGCCTCGATGCCCTTGAAATAGTTGGCCGTCCCGACCTTCAACTCGATTGTGGCCTCCTCGTCACAGACGATCATCCCCTTCGGGTGCATCTGCAATGCGCTGATCGTCCACATATGGTTCACGCCCCCTTCGATGGCGTGCTGCAGGGCGCGGGCCTTGTTATGCCCATTGACAATAATCAGCACCGCCTTGGCATCCATGACAGTCGCGACCCCGACCGTCAGAGCGGTCTTGGGCACTTTGTTGACGTCGCCGCCAAAGAAACGTGAATTGGCCACGATCGTATCGTAGGTGAGCGTCTTGACGCGCGTTCTCGACGACAGTGACGAGCCCGGCTCATTGAATGCGATGTGACCGTCGGGGCCTATGCCTCCGAGAAAGAGGTTGACCCCGCCCGCCTGCTTCATTCTCTCTTCATAGCCCGCACATTCGGCTTCGAGGTCCGGCGCATTGCCGTCGAGAATATTGACATTTTCTTTCTGGATATCCACGTGCTTGAAGAAATTATTCCACATAAATGAATGGTAGCTTTCCGGGTGATCCTTCGGTATCCCCACGTACTCATCCATATTGAACGTGATAACATGCTTGAAGGAAACCACGCCCTTTCTGTTGAGCTTTATCAGCTCTTTGTACGCCCCCAGTGGTGACGAGCCCGTGGGAAGGCCCAGCACGAAAGGCATGGACTTGCTCGGGCCGAGTTTATTGATGCTCCTGGCTACATGGTTTGCCGTCCATTGGGACACCAATTCATAATTCGGTTCAATGATCACTCTCATGACTTCTCTTCTCCTGAATTTGTATGACTCAACCGTGTCTTGTGAAACTTCTTGCACGGGAACTTTGCAGCCAACGCGGCGCCCCGTGCATCCGGTCATCGTTTACAAGGCGGCTCTTTCTATAGGTTCCGCGTCGCCGATGCCTTCAGAAGGCTCGTGCGGGCGCAGTTGTTCCATTCGACCGATCAACTCATCCGCCAGCGCCGTCTTGGTGGCAATATGCTTCTCGATTTCCAGGACAAAGTCATTCTCTTCGAACGTTCCCCTGACCTGTTCGAAATCGTCCTGCTTGGTTTCCTGCCGCCCGTCGATCCCGTACCCGATTTGGGCCGTGGCGGCGAATTCCTTCCTGGCATCCTCGTGAAGCATGTGGTCAAGCTCGACGACCGCTTCTCTCCACCTCACTGTGATATCGATGACGTCCTGTGGCGTCACGTTCTCAAGCATCTTGCCCAATCGCTGCTGCAGGATGTTCGCCGCCCACGCCCACTCGTAGGCAGGATAATCCGCGTGCATAGACCTGAAAACCTCTTCGACCTGCTCGAGGCTGCCGACCCGGCCGTCCTCAATATCGCAGAGCATCCTCTGCACGACTTCGTCGGGGGCCAACAGGCCCGCCAGATCCACCCATTTGCCCGGCCCGACGCTCGTTTCGGGTGTCAGCGCCGCTCGGAGCTCGCCCACGCCGCCGAATTGTCTTGCTTCCAGTCGCTTGATCAGACAATTGCCCAGGAACTTGTCGATTCCAATCTTGTATAGTTTGACGCCATTGTCCGATGAGGAGTTCTTGATCTTGACGCTGTGGTAGGTGAAGTACTCTGACGTCTCACCCGAAGTTGCCTTGAGGTTTGCAAGCAATTGGCAGCCGTTGAGCATCTTCTGAATCGTGTACGGGCTCAGCAATCTGAAGTTGATATGGTCCAGCTTCTCAGGGGCTTTTCGCCTGTCGCGTTTGGGCCATTTTCGGGCGTCTCGAACGGTTCCGACGCTTCGCAAATTGATGCCCGGAACCAGAACACTCTCGTCCTCGTGCTCAATGAGATACGAAAACGGCAGATCCGAAGTGTCCGAGTTTCTGTAATGCCTGCCCATCACGACGGTAAACGCCCCAACCTTTGCCGGCCACAGCACATACGAATCGCTGGCGGTCTTGGAGCCGCGCTCGACGACGCCCTGATGCACGGGCCCAAGTTTGTACATGTGATTGCTTTGGTTCGTTCCGCTGCCGGCGTTCAGGAAGGAGAACAGCCCCGCAATCAACAACGTGGACTTGTGATGCGTGACCGTATAGGGGCCGGCGAATATGGCGCAGGCTTCGCCGTGAAAGCCGCCGCAGTTCGCGAAGAATACCGAGTTCTCCGCCGAATAATGCCTGGACAACACGGTTCCCTGGCCGACAAAACACTTGTATATGATAGTCCCGTCTTTAACCTTCGAGCCGCTGCACGCAATAAAATCCTCCGCAAAAACGCCCGGTCCGATATGAACCGGGTCCTCGGAGCAGCTATTGACCGAGCCGTTTTCCAGTTTGTTGACTCCCTCTATCAGGCTTGCCGGACCCACCTTTACGTTTTTGATAGTCCTGCAGTTGAGCAGCCAGGCCCCTTTGTCCACGAGGCCCATAGAGCTGGTGACCGAAGCGGTATAGCCGGCGATCATTTCTCGCAGTTTTTCAATGACCCGCGGCCGGTGCCGGTAAAACGCCAGCACATAAGCCGTATGGGCCGACAAACGGTCGTAAATCGGTATTTCTCGCCCGCCGGCCTCGTTGACAACGGCGACTTGTGCGCCATTGCCGAAGCTGCTCCGGCCCTCAACCGCAAGCAGCTCGATATTGTCTATGACCACATCATCCCGGATTACATAGTTCGCTATGTAATTCCTTACCCGGCTTATATATACGTTATTGCCAATGATGCAGTTATGAATCGTTGCGTGACTGATCCCCGAAGGCCTGACAACACCACCGAAGAAGGATACCTGTTTTTCGAAGACGCCCAGTTTCACGTGGCCGGAAAAATGAGTCGCTTTTACCGCATTCGCATTGAAGCCCTCGGCGACCTCAACCTTCGACCAGTCATCGCAACTGCATCCCTGAGCCATCAATTGGCTGATCT
>Ga0307380_10003045_pt1 | contig 23431 bp, 17 predicted proteins | sample UN3MG_FD_202239 | JGI IMG/M metagenome (GOLD analysis project Ga0307380, IMG submission 202239) | Soil microbial communities from Risofladan, Vaasa, Finland - UN-3 | ecosystem: Environmental > Terrestrial > Soil > Coastal area > Acid sulfate soil | place: Finland: Risofladan, Vaasa | collected... | reverse complement strand
ATGTATGAGAGATTCCGGGAAATATTTAAAAAGTGGCAGCTTTCAGCCGGAATGGTGGCAACTTTGGCCCGGAATAGGTGGCAACTTTGAAACGGAATGGGTGGCAGTTTTGCTCCGGATTATGCATAATAAAGGCACTTTGCCAAGAGACAAATTTCCCCTTTGCTGCTGGCAAGCAGCAATTGTTTTTATGCAAAGTAACGCCGACCAGCACCGAATGTCACTCTCCCTCCCTGACTCGCGCTTTCGCTGTTCGGTGGAGATTCGTACTGAACCTGCACCAAACTTATAAAAGGGGTTGATACAGAGGTCGTGGGTTCGAATCCCGCATTGCCCGAAATAATAACAGTAGTCATTCATTCCCCGACTCAAGTTACGATAATAGTTACTCTACAGTGACAGATACTTGCTTCTTTCGACTTATAATCAATTATATCAAATGCACTTGACTTTTTACGCAAAATACGTATAATCTTACGTATAATGCGTAAACCGATAATAGACGCGCTGTTCAGTAAAACGAAACAGAACATCCTGTCCGCTACCGTAATAAACCCGGATAAGTGGTGGTACCTTTCAGATTTAGCAAAAACAATCAACACCAGCCCTTCATCTCTACAGCGTGATTTATTAAACATGACGAGTACAGGAATATTGGAGAAGCGGCAGGAAGGGAACAGAATTTACTACAGGGCTAATAAAGAGTGCCCTGTTTTCGATGAATTACAGGGAATTATAATTAAAACTGTTGGGATTCGTGATAAACTGGTTTCGGCATTAAAACCTCTTTCAAAGAAAATTAAAATAGCATTTATCTTCGGGTCCATTGCGAGAAGAGAAGAGATGTCAATAAGCGATGTGGATATTATGGTTATTGGTGAGACAACAATCTCGGAGGTTGTGAAGAGATTGAAACCGGTGGAGAAAATAATTGATAGAGAAATAAATCCAACGGTCTATCAGATTAATGAATTTATAAAAGGATTGATAGATAAAAGTAATTTTCTAATGGAAGTCATGGAAGGAGAAAAAGTATTTATAATTGGAAATGAAAATAAACTTGCAGAAATATCTTAAAAACGGCAGTCTGCAGCCACACAGATCTACGGGAAAGGAAATTGAAAGTTTTAAAAAACTAATAGCCCGAGACTTAAGCGATTGTGTAATTGAAGGACTTTCTGTTGATAGAAGTTTTGCCACGGCTTACCAGGCGGCTTTTCATTTATCGAGAATGATAATTACGGCATCTGATTATCGTGTGAGTGCAAAGACAGGGCATCATGCACTCACTTTTGAGATAGCCGGTCTTATTCTAGGAGAAAGGTTTCAAGAGTATCTTGATTTTTTCGATGTATGTCGAAGAAAACGAAATATAGTGGATTATGATCTTACGGATGTGACAAGTATGTCAGAGCTGAAGGAGCTTATAGAGAAAGTTCGAGAATTTCGGCGCATTGTATATGACTGGCTTGAAAAAGAGTAATATCGATATGAATCAATGCGTTCTAAACAGGCATTTTTCTAACATCTTAAACTTCTATGGCCTCCGGCCTTCTGTATCAAGAAACGAATTGATCATAATGTGGCATGGACCCGTAAAAAGCATCAAAAGGCGGAAACAATATATTTCTATTGACTTGGACATATTTAAGGCCTATAATATAGCCATGAAGATAGCCAATATTGCCGAGTTTAAGAATCATCTCAGCAGTTATCTCGCTGCAGTTGAGGCGGGCGAAGAAGTGGAAGTGCGGAAGAGAAACGTGCCGGTGGCACGAGTTGTGCCTGTCATCAATAATAGAAAGAACCGTACGATGCTCGGGTGTGGACGGGGCTCAGCAGAAACAATTGGGGATCTCACCGAGCCCCAAATCCCGGAGAGCGATTGGGAAATTCTTAGGGATTCCTCAGGATGAAAGTAGTTCTTGATACCTGTGCACTGATCTGGGCCATCGCCGAGCCTGAAAGATTGTCTCCGCCTGCAAAAACCGTTTTGACCGAAACTGACACGGAAATTTACGTTTCGCCTATAAGCTGTGCAGAAGTGGCATGTGCTGCCGATCGAGGAAAAATCAAACTTGACCGTCATTGGCGCAGTTGGTTCCGTCACTATGTTGAGCAGAATGGCTGGTACGTGTATGACATCGATTTAAGTATCATTGAAGAGGCCTACTCGCTTCCCGGGCCATTTCATCGCGATCCTGCGGATAGAATTATCGTGGCATCCGCACGACGTTTCTTTTGTCCCGTTGTTACAGCAGATAAAAAAATTATTGATTATCCACACGTCGAAACTGTGTGGGATTAAGAAACTGCAAGTATTGATACATATAGCCTTCTGTGTCCTTTAGGAACCGCCAGAGGCCGTGGGTTCGAATCCCTCATTGCCCGAAGGTTTTTCTCTTTTAATTCTTTTTTATTCAAAAAGATAAAACATCACTCTACTGCTGCTAAACATTCATTCAATTCAAACCCCAAGAAACTCACAGCAATAGCACAGCTATTTTGTTACTAAGAATCATATTAAAACCTCGGATGATGTAGTTAATTTCCTGTAAAAAGGCTTAAGAAAATGGCGCAGCCTAGTTAAAAAATGGTTTTTAGTTTTTGAATGGATTACATTAGGCAAAATGGTTTAAGAAGAGCTACTTTTTTTTCTTTTTCTTTTTTCTAATCCTTGATTTTGGTTGTACTCCTTTATAGGGAATCACATTTTTCTTATGAGCATTAGTATTACTTTTAGTAGAATCAAGTTTTTCTTTTTCGGCCACACTGAAATCAAGTATCTCTCTTAATTTTTTGCCCAGTGTATAAAATGGACTACTTTCCATTGTTTCTTGGAAATGGTTTTTATCCCTTTGTTCAATATCCTGAAACCCTTCAAACTTCTTTTGATGATAAACGTAAATAGGACGAAGATAGTCAGAGAGTACCATAATCGATGGATCATATTCCTTTTTATTAATAATCTCAATTATGAGGTCTGTAGCTCTCAAAGAAAAAAGATCGCACAATGCACCTGCAAGAAAGGTTTTATTGGACAGATCCACTTCCTCTTTTAGCAATCTAATTGCAACTTCTTCAGAATAATCATAAGGAATATACTTGAATATCTCTGCCAATCCAGATCGTTTTTCATCATCAGAGTTATTGTATAAGTTATCAACTCCGCTGACAACCTCTCTAGTTCCAATTTTCCCTAAAGCATGAATACACTTGCTGTTTACTGTATGCATGAAATCTGAATCTTTATATATCCTAAATAAATATGGTATCGTTTCTTCTAGCTTGAGTTCACCTGCTAGTTCAACCATGTATTCTTCAAAATGGTATTTCTCCTTTGTTTCATGGCTTAAAAACATGATTACTTTATGTTTAATAGCTTTACTATGTCTTTTTAGACCGTTAAATAGTAATCTTCCGTATTTATAAATTTCTTTTTCAATACGTTTGCCTTGGTGTTCATCACACAATTTTTCTAATTCATTCAATAAAACATCCGGCTCCTGTGATCTAATTCTTTCATGATTTTTGATTACCTCAAAGAATCGTGTTAGATCCTCATTAAATCGAAATAATTGTTTATTCCTCTCAAGAATATCAATTGGAAAATGCATTAGTGATATTTGTAAATGAAACTGGAGATTAAGAGAATATTCATCTGTCTTAAATTTACAATCATTGATTAACTTTATAATACGTCCAATATCTGTATCACCTGGTATGAAAGATCTAACCCCAGCTGCTAATGAAAGGCATTGATTTTCATAAGTCTCTATGGATTGTAATAAATACTCTATTACACCCTTAGAGCCTGAGAAAAACCTTTGCAATGTTTCAACACCCGTATCTCGAACTCTTTTATCTTCATAATATAATAATTCAATCAATCGATTTTTTTCAATTAACATCTTAGATGTCATCATTTTAATATAATCCCTCCAAATAGTTAAATCAGAACGATGCGGTAATCGTTCCATTCATCCATTTTCCTGATATGATACATCCCAAATAACTACTTTTTCATTGCTAGTCTGATAATAACTGATGTGGATAATCTATACAATATCCGAGTGCTGCATACCCCTTTTTCCTGCGGCCGAACATGCGTTTGGCCATTTCGATGTTGGTATCTACATAATCGTATATCGCCACCTCCTCTTTATTAACATACATACGGTGTAAACGTCCTGCATACTGCTGAAGTATTCCTTTCCATGAAATGGGCATTGTCAGGAACAGAGTATCAAGCCGAGGTTCGTCGAACCCTTCACCGATATACCTGCCGGTGGCAAGAATGACCCAGGACTGTCCTTCGGGCATATCAGCAAGATTCTGCAGGGATTCTCTCCGCCTTTTTTCCCGTATGCCACCATGCAGAACAACAACTGTGCATTTCAATCCGTTTAACTGTTCTTCCAAAACATCAAGGTGTTCCCGCCGCTCGGTCAGGATCAGCGGATGTTTCCCATCTTCGAGTGTTTTCTTCACGTCCAGTATGATCATGTCTGTCCGTTTCCCATCATCAATTATTGTACTGTACACTTCGTGGATGTTCGGATCCTCTTTTCGAGAAATGTCTGAGAGTACCGTATCGGTGTATCTAAGGATCACTTTATGTTCAAAACCCCTCTGCAATGCTGCGCTGCGCGGGCTCTGCCCGTACCGAATCGGACCGCATTGCATGAATATGATCGGATGGTGCCCGTCCTTTCGGATTGGTGTAGCAGTCAGTCCCGTGATGTATTTCGCCTTTACTTTGCGCAACACGTTTTCGAATGTAAATGCCGAAAGGTGATGACATTCATCAACAATGACATATCCGTATTCTGCCACCAGATCCTCAACTGCCCCTTTACGGTGCAATGACTGGAGCATAGCAACATCAATTATAGCCGTGGGCTTCTTTTTTCCGGCACCGAATTGTCCAATCAATCTGGGTTCGATATCAAGAAATGCCGCGAGCCGTGTACGCCACTGGTCAAGGAGCTGTTTCCTGTGCACCAGAATAAGAGTATTTGTTTTTCGTACAGCAATAAGAAAGGCACCAACGACTGTTTTCCCGAAGGCGGCAGGCGCGGAGAGCACACCAATATCATGTTTAAGAATAGCAGCAACCGCTTCCTCCTGTTTATCGGAGAGTTTTCTGCTGAAAGAGATGTTGACCTTGCTGCCTTTATACCTTTCATCACAAAGTTCTGTTTTCACTCCGATGGATTTCAGCAATGCAGTCACTTCATCCAGGCATCCGCGAGGAACGGCTATATGCTTTTCAAATTCCTCTGCACACGATATCACCCTTGGTTTACCAAAGGTTGAAAGACGCATAGCCTGCGCACGATAGAATTCTGGATTCTGGAATGCAGCCGTGCGGATAATGCGGTTGATAAGCCCCGGAGGAAGATCCTTCTTTTCGATATAGAGCAGATTCGAGATGGTCATTTTAATTGACGAAGTCAACGGGCCTGTTATTTCAGGGACCTTCACCCGTCCGGATGAGGGGATCAGCCACGGTTTCTCTGACATTTCATCATCAATACTCATCCTTACCCCAATAACTCTTCCCTTGCGGCCCGCTTCCTCCTCGATTGCCTGTATCCGTGCTTCGGACAGCCGTTTTATGGACCGCAGATATTCCCACTGATCACGATATGGTTTGAATTCATCATCAATGAACAGGCTATTCCCATGTTTCGCAGGCTCAGCCTGGAGGGGAAGGGCTATTAGGTTGCCGAACCCCCCCTGCGGTATGGTGTCCTGGTTTGGGAAGAACCGGTCATACGAATCAAGCCCTACCTGATGGCGATGTTCCATTGTCTCGGTCAATAACGAACATCCAAATCGTCTGGCGAGCCGTGCGGGAACAGGTGATTCAAAGAAAAACCATACATGCGCACCTTTGCCGGAACGGGAACGTTCAACTGCATATTCAATACCCTTGTCGCGGCATGTTCTTGCAAATGAAGTCACATCCTCCTGCCAGTCCTCTTTGTCAAAATCAGCTGCCAGGAAATGACAGGTCTCATCTGCAAGCAAGGGATAGACGCCGACCGTGGTTTTTCCCGATAAATGGTCTCTGACTATATCTTCTGTAAAAGAGGTAAATTCCCGATGCTCACAGTTAGAGCATTTTACACCCGGCTTCCTGCATGTTCCTCTTACCCATTCATTCAGGCACGCCGGAGAATATCCGCTTCTTCCTTGCCTATTCTCCCACCGTTTTGCAAATACATCCGCCCTGCCCTTGAACAGGGACATGAATAGTGGCAAATTTTCATCACTTATTGAAAGTTTGTATGGTATTCTATCTCCTCCCTCGACGGGAGAAGGCCGGAATAAAGATGTATAGTCCTTGTTTTTATCATCCGCAGCAGAATTAACTGCAGGTTCTTTCTGCTGATAATACTGCTCTCCGGTCAACTCCGTTCTCTGATTCTCCAGTTTTTCCAATAAAGCCTCTAACACTTCCCGTTTTGAATCAAGAGCTACTATCTGCTTGCGGACCGATTTTATTTTTTCTTCAAGACTTTTTTCTGGATTTACCATTAATTAGGATTCCCTGAATAAGTCGTAAGTATAATTATAGTAATGAAATAATTCTATCTTTCGTGTAGAATAATACAAGAAAAAAGTAGAAAAGTCTTCAAAACCTGTGCATCTGGGAGGGAAGTCATCTACCGAAAATAGAAAAAATAGTCAGAGTTCGATGGTCTTTGTCTACCCGTTAGATGGTATTTACCGTCTTATATGAAGTGCGGTGGTCTTTCTTTATCCATTGAGTTTAAATGTCACTTTTTCAGAAAGCCCGAATTCGCACTTTCCTGTGATATTTCGCATGCTAAAAGATGGATTCAATTTGTGGTCTGAGATCAAATCGGTTCAGTGCCTCGTTCGAGAATTTTAAGGTAAGGATCATATACATAGACCCTATCTCGTTGTTTTCCGGTTATTTCACGTACAATTCCTAATCGCTCAAAAACCTGCAAAACACTAGTTATAGTTGGCTGGGAAATACCAAGCTGATAGGCAACCTTTGGTATCGTCACTAAAGGATTTTTCTGAAGTAACGTGTGGATACGTTGAGCCGACCCTGCTTTTCGACCCAGATCCTCAATTTGCCTTCTATCCTCTTCGAATAAAGACAAGATTTCTCTTGCTGTTAAGGCTGCTTGTTGAGCTGCCTCCCTAATGCCTTCGAAGAAAAATTGTAGCCATAATATCCATTCTGAGTGTGTTCTGACCCGTTGAAGGCGTTCGTAGTATTCATCGCGATTGCGTTTAAAATACAGACTCAGATACAAGAGTGGTTCTTGAAGCGCCTCTTCTGCACACAGGATTAAAGTAATAAGAAGTCGTCCGATTCTTCCGTTTCCATCTAAAAAAGGATGAATTGTCTCAAATTGCACATGTGCCAAAGCTGCCTTTATCAAAACCGGAGTAGGCTCCGGCCTATCATGAAGAAATTCTTCGAGATTCGCCATACAAGAAAGGACCGATTCAGGTGGTGGTGGAACAAAGCGAGCATCTCCTGGCCGTGATCCTCCTATCCAGTTCTGAGAACGACGAAACTCCCCAGGTTGCTTGTCGCTGCCACAACCTTTTCGGAGAAGAACTTCATGAATCTCCTTTAGAAGACGTAACGAAACCGGGAAATCGTCCTCCCGTAGCCTCTTCAATCCATGGCTCATTGCTGCCACATAATTGGATACTTCCTGGACATCATCAAGAGGTACTCCCGGCGCTTGCTCACTTTCAAATAGAAGTAGATCGGAGAGGGAGGATTGGGTTCCCTCTATTTGTGATGATAAAATAGCTTCCTTGCGGACGTAGAAGTATATAAACAAAGAAGGATCTGGTAGCAGACTCGAAACCCCGTCAAGGCGACCCAACGCCCTGTTGGCTCGCTCCATAAGATCATATATACGAGGACCAAGTTGCATATTAGGATGTGGAGGCAGTGAGTTAGGAACAAAAGCTCTGACTGTCTCCCCTACAGTCGAGGTGATCACGTATTTTCCAGAAGCAGTAACATTAGGAGTATTATTAAAGTTATCTTTAATTACGGCCATAGCTATTAAAATATAGGCTATGAAATTTTAACAGTCAAACTCTTTTCGTCTTGGTGATATATCTTTGGGTAGAAGCAGAACCCTTTAAAGCTCGTCCAAGAGAGGGAGAATGGTTGGGCATATACTCCTAAAATCCCTCTCTGCCGACCAGCTCATCCAAGCTCACGGTCAGAGCATCAGCTAATTTTATAACCGTTTCGATCTTTGGGTTCTTTATTCCGTTTCTCTCAAGCTTTATAAGTGTATTGTAAGAGATATTAGATTCCCGGGCTAATCTCTCCTGTGACCAGCCTTTTTGTTTCCTGAGTTCTTTCAGATTTTTTAAATACATGGATATTTTTACTTGACAGTGTTATAGTATTGTAATATAGTATATTCTGTTACATTATATTCTGATACTACATTTCTACATTCTATATTTTAAGGCTATTGTACATTAATGGGGGTTAAAACACAACTCATTAGTGTGAAATGAGAGAGGCTTTCGATTTCACTAAATACTGCGCCCTCCGGAGCCAGAGGTCGTGGGTTCGAATCCCTCATTGCCCGAAGGTTGTTCTCTTTCAATTCTTTTTTATTCAAAAAGATATAATATCAACCTAATGCATTGTAATAAATCTTTGCAAAACAATATTTTACTATTTTAGAGAGTTAACCTCAATGTCATACAGTATTTTGATATTTGGTTTAATGAAATATCCAGGCCTTTTATTGTAGTACCACTAATCGTAATTAGTTTATCCCCTTTAGATGCGCTAACCATCACAGTCTCCATTACTGTCTCACCGTCAACCCATACCCATGTAAATTGAAAGATAATAGCGTCAGAACCATCACTTAACTTTACACTCTTTTTTTCGAAAATATCATAATTAGAAGTATTTGGAATAGTTTCTTCCATAGATTTGATTATTTTTTCCGGAAGGTCTATCAGCTTCGTGTCTGACCTATCTCTTACACTAACGGTAAATACAGGAAGTTTAAATTCATTTTGCTTTGCGAATCGTGCGATTTCAGCAGGTGTTAGAGTAGGTTCCTCTTTATAGTCGGCTGGATATTCAAATGAGAATCCGAGATCTTCATTAACATACTTTAAGGATTTCGTCCTCCCTTCAACGGATATTAAAGATATATTTACAATAGTAAAAATCATAATAAACAATAAAATTTTTCTCATTTTTCAATCTCCTTCTTTGTTTAAAATTAAGTGACAGTTAACTTATAATTCCAATTCCCTGACCTCTTCGATCGATACGGCCTGCCACAACATCTCGGCTTTTACCAGGGCTTTTTTGTACCCCGCAGATAGGAACCGGTCATATACTCCATTGTCTCTATTGTTTAAATACCGCGACGACTGCTTTCACTACGTGCACCACGATTGAAATGGCAGAGCCGGCTATCCCGATGATCAGGCAGACCCTAATCAGGGTATTGAGCCAGGCCCCGACGATTTCAGAAAAATCGAAGGGGAACACCGAAAAAATAACCCATGCCGCTATAAGGCTGAAAACAGAAAAGACGGCGTTTGCCAGGTGATGGGTAAAGAGCGGATGGATGAAGATCAGAATGACGTTCCCCACGATATGGACGATCAGAGTCATATTTAACGCCCGGAGGATATCGGGGTAGCTTTCTGTAATGAACACGATGTTCCAGTCCGGGATTTTGTTTAAAACGATGAGCAAAATTATATTGAAAATGACTGACGGAATGTAATTTGAAATGCGGTTCGGCGATGTCTTTCCAGACTTGGTCGCTGCACCTTTATCATTACTCATTTTTGCCTCCAGTGTTACTCTTTTAAGATATGTACAGTAAACAGATAAGCAGGTATAAATCATTCATTTACTCTGCAGACGGCAGGCTTCCCTTAACGGTGATCTGATACCCTTATATCGTTACATTCATTTGCCGTATAATAAAATGTTATAACATATACTATCCGGAATGAAGGAGACTGAGTGATAAGAGTAATTATTATTTGAGATTCGACAACATACGAAAAAAATCGTGAAAAGCCACGATTTGTCCATGAACCAATCACAAATGCTCTTTCTACCGAACAACAAAAGTCTTATTGTAAATAAGGTACGCTATCCCTAATAGAAAATTCTGTCAAGAATAAAAATAATGTGAAGTTTCCAAGGCATTGCTGAAAATATGGACGGTCACTCCTCACCCTTGGATAATTCTTCTCTCATTGATGCGTAAAGAAATGAGGGTATGGATCGGTCTCGAAGACTTTCTGAAGGAGTTGTGCCCGGCTCTGTCTCGAACCTCTACAAAGTGGATGATGCTTGGTCTTCAACAAAGACCTTTATGCTTATATTCGAAAGACTAATCTTATGGAAATATCTCTGTCTGTCCTTTATGATATGCGACTGTAAAATGCCCCATGCGGGCTGTCCTGAGGAAGTCTTAAGAATTTGAATGTTTTCTTTTTCCGAAAACGCTTGACAACCGTGGGCGGTAATTTCATAATGCTATCATATTGATATCATGGGCATATCTGACACAGCAAAACCTCACACTCAATCACCGGACTCGCGCCTTCTATTCGTCGATAACCTGCGTATAGTGTTAATTACACTCGTTGTGTTGCACCATATTGCTCTAGTTTACGGCGCAAGTTCGCCGTTCTATTACGTGGAGCCTCCAAAGAATGACCTTGCAGCTTACACAGCGCTGTTAGTGTTCGTGCTTTTTAACCAGGCATATTTCATGGGATTTTTCTTTCTGATTTCAGGGTACTTCGTCCCCAGATCTTATGATCATAAGGGTTCGGTCTCTTACCTCAAGGGCCGGCTGCTCCGTCTTGGCATCCCTCTGCTCGTATTCATATTTATACTCAATCCCATTGCGTCGCTCGGTATTTACCAGATGCCCGCCAGCTTAACGGGCATTACAAATCCGCTTACGTGGCAACAATATCCGCAGCTTATCGGTGTGGGTCCTCTCTGGTTTGCTGAGATGCTGCTTATCTTCGACTTTGGCTACACCCTGTGGCGGATAACTACGAGAAGCCGGAAATCGCGGCCGCTGGACAACCCCAAACTACCGGGCTTTCTTGCGATCGGCATCTTCATTCCGGCTCTGGCGATAGTCAGTTACCTGCTGAGGATAGCCGTACCCATGGGAGCAACAACTCCGTTCTTGCAGTTTCCAACCCCGTCCTATCTCCCGCAATATCTGAGTTTCTTCATATTCGGTATTGTCGCGTACAGGCGAGACTGGTTCCGGACCATTCCTGACTCGATGGGCTATGTGGGTTTCGGGATGGCCCTGGCAGCGGCAGTCCTGCTGTTCCCTTTGGCCCTGAGCAGTCACATGTTTTCATTGAAGCTTACCGCTGCCAGCAGGAACTTCATTGGCAACGGGCAGTGGCAATCTGCGGTTTATACACTCTGGGACTCGATCTTTTCTGTAGGAATGTGTCTGGGTTTGATCACACTGTTTCGCCGCTGTTGCAATCAGCAGGGGAAGCTTTGCAGATTGATGTCACAACAAAGTTTTGCTGTCTACATTGTACATATCCCGCTCATCGTTTTTTTGGCCGTGTTACTACGCGGAATAAATCTTGCGAACCTGCTGAAATTCTGTCTGGCGGCAATTATAGTAGTTCCACTATGCTTCGCGGCTGCCTGGCTAGTAAGGAAAATACCGGGAGTATCGAAGGTAGTTTGAATCGTACAGGCCCTTTCCACCATATCCCATTACAAGATACTAAAAACCTATTGATTGGAATTTTTATAATCCGAGATTCGCTCTCATACGAAAAAAACCGTGGAAAGCCCATGATTTGACCGTGGAATATTCACGAATGCTTTTCCTAATTAAACGGCGGAACATTGTTTCGTTTGAGGCATTGAAGTATTTTACTCACCTTATGGTTGTCAATGTTGACTGCAATTACCTTCGTATCATGGCTGCATTTCAGACAGAGAGTAAGGCAAGAGAAGATTAAACAATTTTATTTGCGTTTCTTTGACATTTGAAATTTCGGTATCAATTATTCAGAGAATTAACTCTTTTAAATATGAATGCGCTCTCCGAACTGTGCTGCTTTCAATCTCCTTTTCCCGCTTTAATTCTTTTACTATTTGGATTCCTTTAAAATTATATTTCTGACAGAAGTATTTTAAGTTTCGAGATATATTTGAATCTCTATTCTTTGCTTCGATAACTATTACAATTTCATTTCTATTTACAAGACAGAAATCTATCTCCTTTTTATCTTTTGTACGTAGGTACTTTAATTCGAAATTTTCACCCTCATAATCATTTTTTGCATAGACATGCTTCAATAGACTGATAGCAACAAAGTTCTCAAATTTAATTCCATCATCTCCTACTACCAATCCATTATCAAAAAAATAGATTTTTGGTTCTTTTAATATTGAACGTGCAATATTTCTGGAATATGGAGATACTCTGAAAATTATATAGAGAGCTTCAAGTACTTGAATATATTTAATAATGGTTGTCGGCGATGCCTGGACATCCCGAGCTATCGACGCATAAGATATTGGTGACCCCACTTTTCGCCTGAGAAGTTCAAAAACCATTTGTATTGTTCTAAAGTCATGAATTCTCTCAAAATCAAGTACATCAGTACGAATAAGCCCATCAACATACTGATTCCTCCACCTTTTAGCTTCTACTTCATCCTCAGTTAGAAAAGGTTCTGGAAACCCTCCCCTTTGAATAAAGCGTTCAATGTTATTACTTAATGCATCCTCTTTTAACTCAGATATTGAGAATGGCATTAGTCTGTGAGTAAAAAACCTTCCAGCGAGCGAATCACCTGTTTGTCTAAACATATCGAGTCGAGCACTTCCAGTAACAAGTATTTTCAGGTGCTCCATTTTGGTATCAAAAATTCCTTTTAAATAGTTTTTCCAGCCATGCATTTTATGTAATTCATCAAGAATTAGTAATCCTGTTGACTGCAGCCAAGATTCTTCTTTTATAATTTGTCGATCTTCAAAACTGTCATAATTTAAATAGGTTGTATTTTCAAAACGTTTTCCAATTTCCAGGGAGAGCCATGTTTTGCCAACCTGTCTTGGACCAACAATAAAGACAATTTTTTTAGTAAGATCTTTAATGATATGTTCAATTTGTTTGCGATACATGTAAACTATTATACACAATAATGGAATTTAGTCAAGACTATTTTCCATAACCATGTAAGATGGTTAAAAAAATAACCCGAATTATTGGATAGTGATAAAATTATAACGCATATCAGGGATAATATACTTCTATGATAAAATAATACAACCTCGTCTTGGTATTTTCAATTCATTAATCCAACTCATACTTCTACCGGTGGCGGATATACTCCTCACCACACATCGTATTATTCTAGGTGGAGCCCCTTATCCCATATAATGAATTGTGTTCACTCCCCTTTCCTTCAGCAGCTTCCGGCATCCCAACCACTGAAGTCGTGGGTTCGAATCCCGTATTGCCCGAAAGGTTGTTCCTATCATTACAATTATTTACCTGCCTTAATGCCTTCGGATGGAAGAAGCAAAATTACCACAGTGTGACCAGAATGTGGTAAACTCTTCCCGAAGGAAACGCCTTGAGACGGTCTTTTTTAAATTCCTGAACCTGATAGACTGTCGGGTTGATTTCCCTATCACTTATTTTCTCCAATGGTTTCAATTTCTTTACCACATCTGAAAACCTTATCGCACCAATCACCATTAAATCTACGGCAATTGTAGAAATCTCATCTTTTCGCTTTTAAGTGCTAACAAACTCTGTTTGGGTGTAATTTTTGAGTTACTTTTACATAGTGGGGTTTTCAATTATCTATATAGAAAAGGATTAAAGTTTTGAACAATGATTATTTAATCTGTTGTTTTTTAACTTAATCATGCTAAAATGAAGACCATATTATGATTATTACGTCATATGAGCGTTAAGTAGGTTATCTAAAATACCGCGGGAGAAATAATATGAAACTAAGTCTTGATACCATTGGCTATGGTGGGTATTTCACCAAGGATTATGAGAGCTTATCATTGGAAGATGCGGTATGTAAAACAGCGTATTACGGCTATGATGCCGCATGTATTTTTGCCCATCGTCCATTAGGATTTCCCATGGACTTTGATGCTGACAGGCGAGAAAAGTTAGTGGCCTTATATGAGAAGCTTGATCTGGAAATGGGCGCTATTGTTTGTTGCAATAATTTCGTTGATAGCAACCATGTACTGGTATTCAGCACTGAAAAAGAGATTATGTACGCGAAGCAATGTATCGATTTTGCTGTTGATGTGGGAAGTAATATTATTCGGGTCATGGCCTCTCTTTGGGGATATTTTCGGAATCCCAATGCGAATCAGGGTTATGGCTTGCCGGCTTTTGAAACTCGTTCACGCCGTGTTTCCAGAGGAGAAGATTTTTTAGAGGCTTGGCATACTGTAAGAGCTTCTTTGACCGAGGTGGCAAAGTATGCTCAAGATAAGGGAGTTACCTTGGCTCTGCAAACCCATCCGGAAATTACCGGTAACAATGATGATACGCTTCAAATGTTGGAGGAAGTAGGTGTTGACAGCTTGAAGGTGGGTGTCGATCTACCGTTGTTAGAGTCGTATGAAACTGAGGACGTAAAAGCAATTGTGAAAAAGATGAGCAATAAAATGGTATATTCACATACGATTTCTTTAGCCAGTTTCGCGACTATTGGCGGTGCACCGTATTCGTGGGAAGAGGTTACCCCGGGGTCGGAAGAGGACAAGCTTCCCTGGGAAACATTTATATCCACCCTCAAAAAAATCGGATATGATGGTTTACTTTCACATGAGCAATGCTCTCCTATCGTTGTTAAGGGGCACAAACTGGGGACCTTGAAAGATGTGGATGAGAGATACGTTGATGCGAGAAATTATTTTAGAAAAGTATTCAACAAGTTCGATTGTTACTCCGGCAATAAGCCTGAGTACATAGAATACAAGTAAGGCAATGTCTGTGCGAGAAAACATCTTATTGGAAGTAAAGCAATGCAGTAAAAGTTTTCCCGGTGTGAAAGCTTTTAACAAAGTCGACTTTGATCTCTATAAAGGTGAAATACATTGCGTAGTCGGTGAAAACGGCGCAGGGAAAACAACATTTATCAAAATGCTTTCCGGTGCTCTTCATCCTGATGAGGGGACCATAAAAATCGCCGGGAAGGAATACACGCATCTGAATCCTGCGCTTGCTCATCAACTCGGTATACAGACCATATACCAAGAACTGTCTCTGGCACAAGATCTCACCGTTGCGGAGAACATCTTTATTGGCAATTGGCCTACAAACCGATTCGGGCTAGTGGATTATGAAAGACTGAATAACGAAGCAAAAAGGCTGTTGGATAACCTTAAGATCAATTTGGACGTTGAAGCATTGGTGCGGACATTGAATGTACCGCAGAAACAATCCGTTCAAATCGCAAAAGCGATGGCAACGGAAGCGAAAATTTTTATCCTTGATGAACCTACTGCCGCGTACAGTACAAGCGAGATTAGCAATCTGCTGGGCCTTGTTCAAAAATGTGCTGAGAATGGTATTGGAGTAATCTATATATCCCACCATTTAGAGGAAGTGTTTGATATTCATGACAGGATCACCGTATTGCGGGATGGAAATAAAATTACAACTCACGGAAAAAATGAAGCCGCCCCGGAAATGATAATACGTGAGATGGTAGGGAGGGATGTTAGCAAGTTCTATACACGGCAAAAAGTGGCAATTGACTATTCGAAAGTCATCGAGTTCCAGAATTTTTCTGATGGTGATATGGTTCGGGGTGTCTCCTTTAAAACGTATAAAGGGGAGATCCTTGGTCTTGCCGGAATGGTCGGCTCAGGCAGAACAGAACTGAGCAGACTAATCTTTGGTGCTGATACGCGAATCAGTGGAAGTATAACGATCGAGGGAAATAAGGTCGAAATAAATAATCCGAAAGATGCAATTTGCAAAGGTTTTGCATTACTTACTGAAGACAGGCAAAAAACAGGACTGATACTGCAGCACAGCGTTGAGTGGAATACTATGCTTGCTCACCTCAACAACACGAATGGGGTGTTTATTAAGGAAAAAACTGAAAGCCAAAATATCCGCCACTATATCAAAACACTCGATATTAAAACACCCAGTATCAAACAGATTATGAAAAATCTTTCAGGAGGTAATCAGCAGAAAGTCGTATTGGCAAAGTGGCTGTATGCGAACGCTAACATAGTACTATTTGATGAACCTACCCGGGGAATTGACATAGGCTCCAAGGAAGAAATCTATAAAGCTATGGTCGATTTAGCGAAACATGGTAAATACATCCTGATGATTTCCTCCGATATGCCGGAGCTTATCGCAATGTGTGACCGCATAGTAGTTATGAGAAAAGGTGAAATCACAAAGGTTTTGGAGAAAGAACAGATTAGTGAGGAGAATATTTTGACCTACTCCATCGGAGGTACCATTTGAAGAACATCTTCGCAAAGAACAAAAAATTGGCCAGGTGGATGAGCAGGGGCAATAAATCGGTACTCTATCTGTTTGTCATTATTTTATTTGCGATGTTAGTCATGTCTCTTTTGGAACCCAAATTTTTTACCGCCAGAAACCTGTTTAATATTCTCAATCAACAGTCAACATTGGGCATCGCTACCATGGGCGTGGCGATAGCAATGATTTCCGGATGTATTGACCTTACCATTGGAAACCTGCTGGCATCAACCGCTGCTGTTGCCGCGTTATTACTCAACGCTGAAGTCAATGTTTTTCTCGTCATACTGCTTACATGCCTTTCCGGACTAGCAGCCGGGTTCTTTAATGGGCTCATAGTTGTAAAAACGAGAATTAATACTTTCATAGCCACACTAGGCCTCATGAGCGTATATCAAGGCCTTGCATTGATAATTCCTCGTGGCAACAACATTTATCTAAAAGGAAAGCTAGCCGATTTTGGTACGTACCGTGTGGCAGGTCTTGTCCCCGTACCTATTTTTTATTTTGTTACCATAGCAGCTATTGCGTACCTTGTTATGCGTTACACGAAATTCGGCAGGCGATTGTATTCAATCGGGGGAAACCCTGAAACGGCGTATTTGGCGGGTATCAATCTCGACCGGAATAAAATCATCGCCTATGCGATCAGCGGTTTTCTTGCCTCTTTTACTTCACTCATCGTAATTTCCAGAATTGGACAGTCCCAACCGGCAATGGGAGTGGCCTATCCACTGGAGTCTATTGCTGCGGCAGTTATTGGAGGCGTTGCTCTTTCAGGCGGCAGGGGAAGCATTCCTGGCGTCTTCCTCGGTGTCATTCTTTTGGGATTAATCCGTAACTCGCTTAATATTCTTCGGGTGCAGTCTTTTTATCAGTATGTGATGCTAGGCGTGGTGATCGTTATTGCTGTTACTCTCAGTAACATTGGCTCTATTAAAAAATTATGAGAGAAGGAGGTGAAGAATTATCTATATTAGGAAAACAGAATTTTTGCATGAAGCACACAAATAATTTAAAAGGGGGCGTAAAATGTTAAGATCAAAAAGCATACTTTTAGTGATTGCAATCTGTTTGTTAAGTGTGTCTTTTGTCTTTGCAAGCGAGGGTGAGAAAGAGGAGGATGTCGAAAAACCGGTATATGAAATTGGCTATATTCAGGCTTCTTCTGATGCTTATTATCAGATGCAGGCGGATGCCGCAAAACTGGTTGTCGATTACATCACCGAAAATGTAGCTGAGTTTGATGTCGAGATGACGTTTGTGACCTCTGAGTCAAATCCTGAAAAGGAGCTGACTAACATAGAAGATTTCATTGCTCAAGATGTTGATGCGATAATTGATTTTACCTTCGCTGCAGAAACAGCACAAAGAGGAGCCCAGCTATGCAACAATGCCGATATACCTTTTTTCGTAGTGGGTTCAACCGCGGCGGACGGTCCGGGTGAAGTTACGTCAACAATCAAAGGCGATTTTGTTGTAATGGGAGGAATGATTGGTAAGTACATTGCCGACAATTATCCGGATGCAAATGTAGCTATTGTTGAAGGTGTACTTGGACAAGGTATTGTAGAACTATTTGAGGAAGGATTTGAAAAGAACCTTGGACCGAATAACGAAATCGTCCTCAAAGCGCCCAGCGATTGGAATGCTGAAAAATCACAGAATATTATGAGTGACTGGCTTGCAACCTGGGAAACAGGTGATTTTGATATGGTGTATGCCATGAATGCGGATATATACCTGGGTGTTGTGCGTGCCTTGGAAGACGCGGGAAAACTTAACAATCCAATAAAAATAATTACTCATAATGGGCGCCCGGAAGACTTTGAGGGTGTGATGGAAGGCAAGGCTGTGGCTACGAATTCCAACTCTCCGACGTATGAATCCGGTGTTCTGATGAAGGTTGTAACGAAATTTCTGCAGGGTGGAACGGTTCCAAAATTAGTCATTACCCCTTCTACAATGGTTGATAAAGACACTCCCGAAAATCTCCTGGGCTGGGAGATGGATAAGGGTGTAAAGGCTTTCAAGGAATATGAAATTAAATGACAAAGACATACAGTAATTGAGAGGTGTGCTGAAAAGGTACACCTCTCATTTTTTATGCGCGGGAATAAGGAGTAACAATGCTTTCAGACGCTGATTCGAAATACATCCAGCGGTTAAACCGGTATGTAACTACTATGTTTCTTGGAAAAACAGACCGGATACCAATACGAGTTTTTACTGAGGAGTTTTCCGCAAAATACTGCGGATATGATAATTATGCCACTGCAGTTGATCTTGATCTGCAGTTTGATGTCAATCGTCAATTCGCGGTAGAGACGGGTGTAGATGCTGTTCCTGTAAATTCAATCGTTAATTGGTTTGGTATGCAAGAAGCCCTTGGGTGGGATGGAATAACCTTTCCAGGTGTAGGTTTGCCCGTAGATGCTATTAACCAGTGGAGTGAGCCGGTTACTGAAGAAGAGGCGTTTTTAAAATCACACGAGTATGAGAAGTTTAGTGATGATCCGACTGCATTTCTTGTAAATTCATGGCTTCCGCGTTTTACCCGGCACATCCAACCGGAAGGTAGGAAAGTAACCTTTGAACACAATATGTCGTTGATAAACGGCATTATGGCTTTCAACAGGTTTTTTACTACCTGGGGTGTAAAGCATAGTGAATTGATCAAGGCCGGAGTGGTTCCTGCGGTTGGGTCGGTTTTAAAGGCCCCCCTTGATATTTTGGGAGACAAGCTGCGGGGATATTTAAACCTGTGTTATGATCTCCATGATCGTCGCGAAAAAGTAATGAAAGCGTGTGAAGCCCTTATGCCCCATTTACTAAATGTAGTCCTCGGCGGTGCGGACCCCGAGGGTTATTTACCGTCAATTATTTATATGCATCGCGGTTGTGTTCCTTTTATTTCACAAACTGACTTTAAAGAGATCTATTGGCCGACATTAAAGCCAATTGTTGAAGAGCTTTGGGCGCATGGACATCAGATTATCTTTTATGCCGAAGGAGATTGGGAAGCCCATTTGGAGTCGTTTGCGGAACTGCCGGAAAAGAGCATCATATTCCATTGTGATAAAACCGACATTCTAAAAGCTCATAAAGCATTGGGAAAAAAGTTCTGTTTAAGCGGCGGAGTTTGGAATGAAATACTTGCGAGAGGTACACAGAAAGATGTTGAGGACAGATGCAGATTTATAATCGATACTGTAGCGAAAGACGGCGGATATATAATGGATGCGAGCGCATTATTGTTAAACGACGCAAATATCGAAAATGTGGAAGCAATGATAAATTTTACGCTGGATTATGGGGTATATAGCCGGTCTGGCAATTCTAATCAGGATCTATCCACGGTTACTAAAATTAACAGGCCGGAATCAAAGGGTCTTACATATAAAAAACAAAAACGGGAACCCGGTGTTTGCATACCCTGGGAAGAGAAAAGAAAAGAACTACCGGAAATTGAGGAAAGAGAAGAACTCGCAAGAAAAACATGGGAAGTTGTTGATAACCTTGGATATGGTTTTTGCTGGACGAATTTACTTTGGTAGTTAACAGCAAATCTGTATGAAGAAAACCATGACACCCAATACTCAGAGAAGCACGGCAAATACAGAATCATCCACATCAAGGAGAAAGTCAAGCGTTTCATTGAATGTTGAGACTACTCAAAAAGCATAGCATGGATTTAGTGCACCAATACAAACTGTGACCATGAATATTTCCGTCCTTTTGTCGCTTCGCTCAAGGAGGCCTGTAAGAGCTGGTATCTTTCCGAGTATTATGTTTTATAGTTTTCTTCAAAGGATTTGAAATGGTCCTGCAGTATCTCCTGAATGACATTTTTCTCCCTTGGGGTATAGTCGGGCAAACGGTCCTCCAACAACCCTTTGCCTTATGTAAACAAGGGGCTTACGGGATTTGATCTATATTCGCTGGGCAAATATCCAAAAAAAGGAATAAGTGTCTGAGTCGCGAAGAACCCAAAGGGGACGGGGGTTGACTCTTTGACATTGTGAATTCAGTGATAGATTTTTAACCCCCCCTCCATTTATACTTCCCATCTAAGAATAACTATAACAAACAATTAACTTGACACACAAATGTATGGCAGAAGGGACGAGGGTTGACTCTTTGACATCGCCGGGTAAGACTCTCATGTTCTTGTGGGCATACTATTATACGATAAAAACATATATATCATAGAATTATAAGAATACCCCGCAGGCAAGAAGTGGGATGATAGAGTCATACTGTCCTCCCCCGTCCCTAACGTTCTATTTTACTGAATTCCGCAAAACAGCCCGTGACTTATTCTAAAAAGAATGGAGATTTTAACTTGACACACATAACATACATATGATATATTTTATAATTAACACATATATCATATGTAACACACAAGAGAAAAATGAAAAACATGACAACCGATAGACGTAGGGAGTTCAGAGTACGAAATATCCCGGATGAATTGTACAAGCAGTTCAAGATTGTCTCAGTCCTAAAGGGAAGGACTGTGAATGAACTTTTTCTCGAAGCGATGACGGAGATAGTGAAAAAGGAAAATAACAATACCTAAGAGAAAAATAACATGGGCTGGGTACGGACAACTCCACATCTTTTCAAAGAGCTGCGGAACTAAAGCAGCGTCCCTACCTTGCGGTCGGATGCGGAAAGCAATCCGTTTGAGCCATTTGAGTTGAGACGGCCCAAATCTGGCCCATTTTCCATAAGGAAGGATTTTTAGTAAAAACAAAACAGGAGGATATTATGAGTAAAAACGAGAAGTCAAAGATTTGGATAAATAGAATCGTGTCCTTAATTATTGCGGGGGGGCTCATGTTTCTCGTAATGAACTTTTCTGTAGCTAATAAAATAAGAAAGGAACTTGATGAATGTAAATATGAAGCAACTCTGCTTTTAAATGATGCGAAAGCGTCTTTCGAGAATAAAGACTTTGACAAGGCTAAAGAAACATTGAATACACTATTTATAAAACATCCAGATTCAAATGAAACGACTGAAGGTAAAAAGGTATATACTGAAATAGAAGATGCAATAAAAAACCAAGGAGAATTGGATACAATATGGGAATCAGCCGTAGGGGGAATTCGAGAAGAATGGGCAAAAACGATGGCTGTACAATTGAGAGAACAATTGATAGAGAAGGCTGGTAAGGAAAAAGAAGAATTGGAAAGCGACATGAATGATATTTTAAATAAAGAGTGGGAAAAAGCGAAAGACACAATCAGAGAAGAATGGGAAAAATAAGCGTAACCAATGAGCATATAAAATGCTTGATTATAACAAAGACTGTTGCATGGCGATGGAAACTTGCAACGAAGAATACCGGAATAAGGTAAAGAGAAGAGCCTCTACCCCTTGTTTATTGGTATTTCTTCAGCGTATAGGTTCCATGAGCAGCATCGAAGAATCCTCAAAAACCTCATGCCAAAGGGAATAATATGCATATACTACTCATATCACCTGCCAGGAACCCTTATGTAAAAAAGCCAAAGGGAATTATGATGCCCCAGCTGGCACTCAACCTGCTCGAGGGACTCACCCCGCCCCATCACAGGGTCACTTTAATAGAAGAGGAAATCGAGAGCATTGATCTTGATATGGAATGCGATATCGTTGGGATAAGCTGCATGACATCCAACGCCCCCCGAGCCTATCATCTGGCTGACGAGTTCCGCAAAAGGGGTAAAAGGGTGGTCATGGGTGGTGTACATCCGACTATTTTACCGGATGAGGCCCTCAATCATGCCGATTCGGTGGTAATTGGCGAAGCAGAAGGGGTCTGGGAACAGCTGCTTGACGATTTTCAAAGGGGAAAACCGCAGAAGAAGTACCATAAACCCTTCCCCTCACTTGAGAATTACGTGCACATCAAACACAGGCGGGGTGCAAAGAAGAGGCTCTTCGGAGCTGTGCCGGTGATGACCACGCGCGGGTGTCCATATAACTGTGATTTCTGCTGCGTCCACGATGTCTTTGGGAGGAAGATCCGACACGTCCCCGTTGGCAATGTGGTGCAGGATATACAGGACTCGGGCGGGAAAATCTTCCTGTTTCTCGACGACAACATAATCGGTGATCCCAAATATGCAAAGGAGCTCTTTAGCGCCATAAAACCCCTGCACATTCGCTGGGGCGGCCAGGCCTCCATATCCTTTGTAAAGGAAACCGAGATGATGCGTCTTGCCGCCGAGAGTGGCTGCAGGGGTTTGTTCTTTGGCCTGGAGAGCGTTTCGAAGTCCCAGCTGCAAGTCATGAGAAAGTCGCCCAAGGACATTGAGCATGTCGAGGAGGCAATCAGAAGGGTGAAGGACTTCGGGATTCACTTTCACGCCTCAATGATATTTGGATTTGACAATGACACTACGGACATATTTCCCGAGACGCTGGATTTTCTCAATAGAAACAGGGTGAGTTCCGCCTCTCTGAATGTACTGACACCCTATCCAGGAACTAAAACCTACAATAATCTCAGGAACGAGGGACGGCTCATTACGAACAACTGGCGCTACTACGATCACAATACCGTTGTGTTCAAGCCCAGGTACATGTCGCCTCTTGAGCTTTACGCGGGAAGACTGTGGGCAGTGCAGGAGTTTACGAAACTTTTCGCCACAGCAAAGCGGTGTGTGACCGATCACACTCATCCCCTGGTGCATTTAGCAATCAATGTGGGTACGAGAAAGAGTATCAATAACGAGATGAAAAATTTTCCCGGTGTTGCCACACAACTCTACCGTTCGGATCTGGATGAACTGCAGGACGTGAAAGGGTTTCCCCTCTCATCGGCCAGGTTTGTGGATCTGTTTCCCCGGAGGGTGAAGAAT
>Ga0307380_10003044_pt1 | contig 23432 bp, 31 predicted proteins | sample UN3MG_FD_202239 | JGI IMG/M metagenome (GOLD analysis project Ga0307380, IMG submission 202239) | Soil microbial communities from Risofladan, Vaasa, Finland - UN-3 | ecosystem: Environmental > Terrestrial > Soil > Coastal area > Acid sulfate soil | place: Finland: Risofladan, Vaasa | collected... | reverse complement strand
TATTATAGAACATTTTCAAGCAAGTAGAAGATTTAGAAATAAAGTATAATTATGCCATTTATAAAAACAAGACTAGAACGATTTAAAGGTAAAACTGCAAAGTCAGTATTTACTGAAATATACGAAATGAATGAGTGGGGTTCTGTAGAGAGTGCATCAGGTAAAGGTTCCACTATGGATATAACATCAATTATAAGAGATGAATTACCTAAATTATTTAGCAAGTATAATATTAAAAGATTATATGATGGTGCATGTGGAGATTTTAATTGGTTTAAAGATATTTCTCATTGTTTAGAATACTATCAGGGTGTAGATATAGTATTACCTTTAATTAGAAATAATAGTAAAAAATATAATGTACCTAATAGTATAGAATTTAGAACTAAAAATTTAATTACTGAACCTATAATTAATAAAAAATTTGATGCTATTTTATTAAGAGATGTGTTGGTTCATTTACCAAATGAATCCATCAAAATAATATTAGATAAAATAAGCAAGTCAGGTATTAAATATTTGATAATAACTAATTTCAATGAACAGCCAGAAAATATAGACTTAGAATCATTTGGATTATGGAGACCTATTAACTTAAAAATCGAACCATATAATCTAGGTGAACCTATAGATTCAATTCATGAGTCAAATCAAACATATAAAATAAATGAAACTGAATATACTGATAAATATCTTTGTATTTGGGAAAACAAAAGTATAAAATGATTGTAAGTGATAAATATAAAACTATTTTTGTAGCTATACCTAAGACCAGTACTAGAAGCGTATATCAATTTTTTAATGAAGAACTTAATGGTCGAATAATTAGAGACCATGAGAAAAATATACCAGATAATTTTAAAGATTATTATAAGTTTACTATTATTAGAAATCCATATGATAGAGTTATATCGTCATGGTGGTCAACGACTCAACGAGGTAATGATTCAAAATTCTATATACTTAGAACACTTAAGACAGATACATCATTTTTAAATTTTTGTAAAAATTTAGATATTCTAGAAAAAAATCATCCAAATGTACCACATGTTACCCCACAAATAGAATGGATTAAAAATAACAAGTTTGATAAGATAATCAAATATGAAAATTTAAATGAAGAGTGGTTAAATTTACCATTTAATAAAAATCATAAACCACTTGTACATATTAATGCTACTACAAAAGTTGAAGGTAAAAGAAATGAAATTGCTAGAGAACCTAGTGAAAAATATTTAAGTAAAAAAACAATAGAACTAATTAATAAATTCTATAAAGAAGATTTTGATAATTTAGGTTTTGATAGATTATAATGGAAAAGATAACAGTACTCATACCGGTGTTTAATAGGGAAAAGTATATTGCAACTTGTCTAGATAGTATATGTAAACAAATATATGATAATTTAGAAATTTTAATATATGACGATGGGTCAACAGATTCAACTGTTAGTATTATTAAGAGAATTAAAGATTCTAGAATTAGATTAATAGAAGGTGGTAAAAATAAAGGTCCTACTGAAGCAAGAAATATTCTATTAAATGAATGTACAACTAGGATAGCATGTTGGCAAGACAGTGATGATATTTCAAACATATATAGAATTGAACAACAATACAAATTAATTTCTGAAAATTCTAAATATCTAGTAGCAACTAGACATATGAGATTCAAAGAAAAGAGTATAGATTCAGTTAAATATTTAGAAGAACCTAAAGAAAAAGGAGAAGGGCATTCATTTGCATCTATTATGTTTGAAGTTAACAAAAAAATAAAATTTAATAAAGAGAATATAGTAGGTGGTGAAGATACAAGATGGGTTAAAACTATGTTAGCAAATAAACACAAGCATGTAATTATTACAAAGTGTTTATATTATATCAGATTACACTCAGAAAGAATAACAGAAAACAAAAAAGCAATACGACAATTTGTAAGAGAGAATCCGGATATTGATAGGAATACTTCATATGAAGATTTATTAAAATTAAAGAATAAGACCAAATGAGTTTAGTAAATAAATATTTCGATAAAATTTATTGTATAAATTTAGATTCAAGAACTGATAGATGGGAGCATGCGTCAAATGAATTTAAAAAATACAATATAGAAGTTGAAAGATTCTCTGCTATTATTGGTACAGATTTTATAAAAACAATTCCCGTATATCATGATGCATTAGCAAAACGCCCTGGATTATTAGGTTGTAATTTAAGTCATTTGGGTGTTGTAAAAAAATCAAAAGAATTAGGTTTAAATAATGTATTAGTATTCGAAGATGATATTGTTTTTTGTGAAAACTTTGAATTAGAATTTAAAAAAAGAATAGAACAATTACCTAATGATTGGGACTTGTTTTACTTAAGTGGTAATAATTTCTATAATAAAAAGAGTGATTATAATGGATTAATTAAAGTCACAGAAAATATATCAAAGACAACTCATACATTAACTACACATTCTTATGCAATTAAAGGCCACATGTTTGATTCTATAATTGAAGGTATAGAAAAAATGGACTTACCTATCGATATGTATTATAGAAAATTACAGGGTAATTGTAATGCCTATATTAGTAGACCGCATTTAGGTTGGCAATTACCAGGGCATAGTGATATTATGGGTGGATTTAGAAATTACGAAAATATTAAAAAATGATAACTTGTAAAGTAATAGGACCAGGTGCACCTGGGGGTACATATAACTTTGGTCTCTGTAATCAAATGTTTATTATTGCAACTACATTAAGTTTAGCATGGGATAATAATACAGAGGCTGTTTTCCCAGACTTAAAAAATAGGGCTAGATATGGTAATTATATTGATAATATATTTAAGAATTTAAATCTAGGAAATGATAAAGCATTTGTTAATTCAGTTTATAAAGAAAATGGGTTTTCATATAGCCCTATACCATTCAAAGATAATATGGAAATTAGAGGATATTTTCAATCAGAAAAATATTTTATTAATAATAGAGAAAGAATTTTAAAAACATTTAGTCTTAAAAGAATTGAAAGTACTAAATCTATTTTAGGTATTCATGTTAGAAGAGGAGATTATACAAAACTTAAGGGTATACATCCTGTGTTATCTGAAACTGATTACTATGAAAGAGCTTTAAGTCAATTTGATAAATCAAAACACCAAGAGGTATGGTTATTTAGTGATGATATAGAGTGGTGTAAAACTAAATTCAAAGATGATAGAATAATTTTTATAGAAGGTAATTCAGATATTGAAGATTTAGAATTAATGCAATCTTGTAATGATATGATTATTGCCAATTCAACATTTAGCTGGTGGGGAGCATGGTTAAATGAAAATATAGAAACAGTAATTGCGCCAAAACAATGGTTCGGTGGTGATAAAAATAAAACAGCAGGTAATATAGTACCTGTAAAATGGAAAGTAATATGAAAAACAACAATTTAACACATAAAGAAAATGTTAGAATATTTTTTAAAGCTGGAGGCGATGCTAAATTTCTTTTTGATTATCCAGAATTAACAAAGGATTCTATTGTATTTGATGTAGGTGGATATAAAGGCGAATGGACTCAAGTTCTTAAAAATAAAATTAATTGCAACTATTATATTTTTGAACCTGTTGAAAGTTTCTATAATAATATAGTAAAAATGTATATGAATGATAAAAATGTTATAGTTAAAAACTATGGTTTATCTAACAATACAAGAACTGCATATATTTCTTTAGACGGAGATGCATCTTCTATAAATACAAATTCAAAAAATGTATTACCTATAAAATTAGTTAATATAAATGATACATTAGAATCTATTGATAAAATAGATTTATTAAAATTAAATGTTGAAGGAGAAGAATTTAATATATTAGAGGCTATGATTAAAAGTAATACTTTAAATAAATGTGATAATATATTAGTACAGTTTCATAGATTAGTTGATAATCATGAAGAACGAAGAAATAAAATAGTAAATGAATTAAGTAAAACCCATAAAAGGACTTTTAATTTTGAATTTGTATGGGAGAATTGGAAAAAGAAATGAAGAAGCAAAGTATAAATATGGTCGGCGGTGGATTCCAACATGGGATATCATCATCTGATAATAATACACCTCAGCATATGATATGGGTTAAAGGTAATCATACTGCACCTATATCAATTCATATTAATGATGCAATATTTAAAAAGACTGACCCGACAAAAAGAAATTTTGGCTGGTTACATGAATCTAAAACTATTAAACCTAAAATGTATGCTGATGCAAGAACTAATGTTAAAGAACTAGAAAAAAAGTTTGAATTAGTTTTTATGCATGACCAGGACTTAGCAAGTATATCTGATAAGTTTGTATGGATAAAATGGAAAGGCAATCCATGGGTTATAGATAAGGCTATTCATCCTAAGAGTAAATTAGTTTCAATGTTTGCATCTTCAAAGATAATGTGCCCAGCACATGTCTATAGGCATGAAATTCTACAAAAATTTAAAGATAAAGTAGATCATTTCGGTACAGGATTTAAATCGGTAGCTAGAAAAGAAGAAGGCTTAAATGATTATTTCTTTAATATTGCAATGGAGAATCATACTTATAGAAATTCATATAGTGAAAAACTGACTGACTGTTTTGCAACAGGTACTGTACCTATTTATTATGGTAATCCTGGAATCGGTGAAATATGGAATACAGACGGGATGATAATGCTCAATAATAATTTTAAAATCGAAGATTTATCCCCTGAATTATATTATTCAATGATGCCAGCAATAAAAGATAACTTCCAAAGAGTTATGAATATGCCAGTTAGTGAAGATTACATATATACTGAATTTATTAAAAAAATACTATAACATGGAAAAGATATATTCAAAAATAGAGCCAGACAAATTATTACATATAATTAATCGACTAAATGAAATTAAGCCAGGTAGATTAGATTTAGTACCTGAAGATAACTTTATACAATGTTCTATATTAAATATGGAAAATGGTAAAACATTTCCACCACATAGGCATATAATAAAAGAGAGAACTTATAAACAACAAATAGCGCAAGAAAGCTGGATAGTAATCAGAGGTCGCGTCAAATGTATTTTATTTGATATTGATGATAGTATAATAGCAACTCCTATATTAGAAGCAGGTGATGCAAGCTTTACATTATATGGAGGTCATACATATGAAATATTAGATGAAGGCACAATTGTATACGAATATAAAACAGGGCCATATGAAGGTCAAGCATTAGATAAAACATTTATTAAAGATGGAAGGCACTAGGAGAAAATTAAAATCTGAATATATTTCATATTCACAAACGATGCAAGATGTATTTGCATTAATGGTAAACGACTTTAAATTTAATGGGGTTTGTTTAGATATAGGCAGTTCATCACCCTATGAAATGTTTAGTAATTCATTACTTCTACAAATGTGTAACTGGAAAACGATATGTGTTGATTTAGAAGAACATAGTGAAAGTTGGAAATCTTTTCCTAATGCTAAATTCTATTCAATGGATTTTACTAAAAAAGAAAACGTTGAATTTATTTTATCACAATTACCAAATGTTGTTGATTTTTTATCATTGGATATAGATGATTTTACAATTGATGGGTTAAAATTAATTGATTTTACAAAAGTTAAATTTAAATGTATTTGTATCGAACATAACAAATATTTAGGTAATAGAGGTATACAAAGACATGAACAGAGGCAAATTTTAGAAGCTGCAGGTTATACAATGGTAGTTAAAAATTTACATAACTATGAAGATTGGTGGATTAATGGTTCATTAGTAAATGTTTCTAAATTTAAATATTTAGAAAAATATTCAAATCCTACGTATGGTTATCCTAGGGATTATTTATTTTTCGATAAATTTAGTATTGATAGCTTTTCTCCTAATCATTTATCTTTTATAGAAAATAATAAAAGTGAATTTAATAAAGATACTATAAACTCTTTAAAAAAATAAAAAAACATGAAAGAAGTTAAATTACATTTAGGTTGTGGCTGGAGAAATTTTGGTAAAGATTGGTTACATGTAGACGATGGTGATTATGAACATTTAGATATTAAATGTAATGTTGCTAAATTAGAACTACCAGATAATTATGCAGATTTGATATATGCATCACATGTGATAGCTTATTTTGATAGAGCTGAAATATTAGATGTCTTAAAGGAATGGTATAGAGTTTTAAAGCCCGGTGGAACTTTAAGATTAGCTACACCCGATTTTGAAGCCATGTCTATGCTATATGTACGTGGATTACCACTATCTAAAATACTAGGTCCAATGTACGGCAAAATGCCAATGGATAAATTTACTATATACCATAAGACTGTATATGATTTTAAATCACTAGAAGAAGTTTTATTATCTTCTGGTTTTAAAAATGTAAATAAATATGATTGGCAACAAACTGAACATTCACAATTCGATGACCATTCACAGGCTTATATTCCTCACATGGATAAAGATGATGGCGTATTAATAAGTTTAAATGTAGAATGTATTAAATGATTAAACGTAAGTATAAAATAGAAGGATGTTTTATGGATGATGCTCATAAATTTGCATTTATACATATCTATAAAAACGCAAGTATAAGTCTTAGAAATATCCTTAAAATGAGAGGAAAGTACCATGTATGGAATGATGTTAAAGAAGAAAAACCTATTACTATTTGTATAATTAGAGATCCAGGCCTTAGATGTATTTCAGCTTATTTGTATTTATTAAGATTAGAAGATAATGGTCGTCCTGACCAGCATCCAGTAGAAATTACTAAAGAAACTGATTTCTATAAAAACAAAGATAACATTGAAGAAAGCTTCGATCAATTCTTAGACTATATTGAAGAGAATGGTTTTTATGATGCTGTTACATTACCTCAAGTCGATTTTCTAAGAGATAGAGGTTTAAGTATAAATGATATTGATGAAATTTTAATTCAGGATGGTTATGATGGTCTATCATTTGACTTTGAGCAATTTAGAAAAAAGTATAATTTACCAGAAGATTTAAAAATACCATCTGATAATCAAAGCCCAGACCATCTTACACAAATACTTATAGACGCTTTACATAATGACAGTAATAGATTTAATAGAGTTTTTAAACTATATACAGAAGACGAAGATATGTATATGAATATATTAGCATCTAGATGTAAAATATAACAGAAATTTAAACATGATATATAATTTAATATGACAAATAATAAACTTAAACCCATAGACTTTAATTCAGTTTTTGACTTTGAAGAAGCAGTTGCTGAGTTCTTTGGAGCTAAATATGCCATTGCAGTTGATTCATGTACACACGGATTAGAATTATGCTTAAGGTATTTCAAAGTTAAATCTTTTGATTGCCCAAAGCAAACATATATTTCAGTTCCATTTTTAGCTAATAAGTTAGGAATAGAGGTTATATGGAATGATGAGCAATGGCAGGATTATTATAGACTTACTGCAACTATTATTGATGCAGCTGTACTTTGGAAAAAAGACAGTTATATTCCCGGTACATGTATGTGTCTTAGTTTTCAATTTCAAAAACATTTAAGTTTAGGTAGAGGCGGAATGATATTATGTGATGATTTATATACTGCCCTTGAATTAAAGAGAATGAGCTATGATGGTAGATTACCTGGCATACCATGGAGAGAACAAGATATCGATACATTTGGATATCACTATTATATGACACCTGAAACGGCTAAGTTAGGCTTAGAAAAATTACCTGAAGCAATTGCTACAGAACCTAAGAAATGGGTTGTAAATGACTGGCCTGATTTAACACAAATGAAAATATTTAAAACACTATGAAGAAAAAAGCATTTATAACAGGAATAGCTGGGCAGGATGGTTCATACCTAGCAGAATACCTTTTATCATTAGGATATGAAGTACATGGTATAGTAAGAAGAAATTCAGTTGCTGAAAACCAACATGCAAGAACTGACCATTTAATGGGTAAAATAAATACGTATTACGGTGACCTTTTAGATCAGGGTAGTTTAGAAAGATTATTTAGAGAAATTCAACCTGATGAAATCTATAATTTAGCTGCACAGAGCCATGTTAGAATAAGTTCTGATATCCCTCAATTTACAGTACAGTCAAATGCAGTCGGTGTTATTAATGTTTTAGAAGCATATAAAAATAATTGCCCACACGCTAAATTCTATCAAGCAAGCTCGTCAGAGATGTTCGGATTAAGCGTTGATGAAGATAGAGCGCAGAGAGAAACTACACCATTAAATCCAGTAAGTCCTTATGGTTGCTCTAAAGTATTTGGTTATAATATAACTAGACATTATAGAAGAGCATACGGATTGCATGCATGTAATGGTATTCTTTTTAATCATGAATCTCCTAGAAGGGGAAGTAACTTTGTAACTAATAAAGTTGTTAAAGGTGCCTGTGAAATTAAATTAGGCCTAGCTGATAAGTTAGAAATGGGTAATATGGATTCTTATAGAGATTGGGGTCATTCTAAAGATTATGTACGTGCAATGCATAAAATAATTAATCATACATCTGCAGATGACTTCGTTGTTGCAACAGGTGAAACTCATTCTGTTAGGGAAATGTGTGATGTAGTATTTAAATATTTAGATTTAAATTATCAAGATTATATTGTACAGAATCCTAAATTCTTAAGACCTGAAGAATTACCTTATCTTAAGGGTGATCCTAGTAAATTAAAATCTACATTTGATTGGGCACCTACATATACATTTGAAGAAATGATGCATGAAATGTGTGACCATTGGATGGATGTTCTACAAGGAAAAAAATCACTAAGATAATGTTTGAAATTTGGTCTGTTGGTATAGATTCAGGAGAATATACACCAATGTTTAAAGAACTAGAATCAGAAGATTTTACAAAGATATTTTCAACTTACATGAATTTATCTAAGAAAGGCATGTATGTTATTATAGCTAAAAAGATATTACCTATAAGCGAGACTAAAAATAATAAATATATTTTTGAATCACCTGACGGCGGTAAGACCGTAACAAAAAGAAGATTTTTATCTAATGATAAAGAAGAGTTATGAAAGAAAGAATTAAAAATTTAATAGGCAAAGAAATTCTTGCTATAATGAGTTTACCAATAGACGAATCTTTTGAAGATGCTATTAGTTTAATTCACCATTATGTACATAAACATAACGGAAAGGTAGTTTCTGCAGGCATAGGTAAAGCGGGTCACATAGCACATAATATTGCTATGACACTTTCTTCTACTGGAACACGTGCGGTATTTATTCATCCTACTGAAGCTCAGCATGGCGATTTAGGTATACTAGGACCTAATGATATTTTATTACTGATGTCAAATTCTGGTAAAACAAGAGAAGTATTAGAATTTATAAAGCTTGCTAAAAATATTTACCCAGACATTAGAGTTATTTCAATTACAGGTAAGAAAGAAAGTGAACTTGCAAAACAATCTGATGTATGTTTACATACAGGCGGTGCAAGTGAGATTGATAAATTTGAATTAGTCCCAACGACATCAACAACATTAATGACTATTATTGGTGATATTATAGTAGTAGAATTAATGGAGAAAATTAATTTTACAAAAGAACATTACCAGCTATTACACCATAGTGGTTATATTTCAGAACAGTTAAAGAACAAATAATATGAAACATTTTAAATTAATAGCTGGCCCATGTCTTATAGAAGACGAAGAGGTTGCAATGAGAATTGCCGCACAGTGTAAAGAAATAGCAGAGCGTTTAAATCTTGAATATATTTTCAAAGGTTCTTATAAGAAAGCAAATAGAACAAAGATTTCCAGTACATCTTCAGGAATGGACGAACAGCGAGCATTAAACGTACTACGTAGAATTAGAACAGTTTTAGATATTCCAGTAATTACAGATGTACATGAAACTATTGATTGTGAATTAGCAGCAAAGCATGTAGATATATTACAGATACCTGCATTTCTTTGTAGACAGACTGAACTGCTTCTAGCAGCAGGTAAAACTGGTAAGATAGTAAATATAAAGAAAGGTCAATTTATGGCCCCAGAGTCAATGAAACATGCTATGGATAAAGTTCTAGCAACCGGTAATAATAACGTTTGGTTAACAGAGCGTGGTACTACATTTGGCTATGAATATCTGGTAGTTGATATGACCTCAATGCCTAAAATGAGAAACTTCTGTGATAACATTATAATGGATTGTACACATTCAGTTCAACGTCCAAATCAAGATGGTCAGACAGGTGGAGACCCTGCTATGATAGAAACAATAGCATTGAGTTCTATAGCTGCTGGTGCAACTGGATTATTTTTAGAAGTTCATCCTGAACCATGGAAAAGTGGAAGTGATGCAACTAATATTTTACAAATTGATAAACTCGAAGGTATATTAAAGAAATGTATAAAAGTTAAACAAGCTTTAAGTTAATATGGCTAAAATCTTAGAAAATATAAAAGGTACCCATGAGTACTCAATGCTTCTTGAATATATGAAGCAATTACAATACCTTCAATTAGTTCATTCATCATATGCACCTAAAAGATTAGAAAGATGGTTTGGATATTATTCTAATCTACAATCTATTAAAGATGGCAGGCATGAATTAGGTTATGATGAAGCAATACCATATTTATTCAACAGAATCAAAAATGATTATTACCCAGAATCTGATTCATTACTTGCATGTTATGGTAAATTACCAGAATCCAATACATCTATTGGAAATCATAGAGACCATGGTTGTTTTTTAGGCAAGGCAGTTATGTTAAATATTGGAACTTCACTATACACCGAGAACCCCTATAATTCAACACAAGAAACTTATGAATTAGCTGATGGTGATATAGTTGAAATAGATACAAAGTTAATACATTCATCTACGCAATTAAGTGACCTAAGAATGAATGCAACTTTAAGAAAAGTACGTCCTGAATTTTTACCAAGAAAAACCAACAGTTTATTTTAATATGAAAACACTAGGAATAATACCGGCAAGATTTGCCTCGACTAGATTACCAGAAAAACCATTAGCAGATATTAATGGCAAGACAATGATTGAATGGGTTTGGGAAGCTACAAATAATTCTAATCTAGATGCTGCAGTTGTAGCAACAGACCATTATGATATTTATACTCATTGTAGAAATAAGGGAATTAATGTAACTTTAACATCTGATGAACATGTTTCTGGTACTGATAGAATTGTTGAAGTAAGTCGTAAACAGGAATATGCTGGATATGATATCTATGTTAATATACAAGGTGATGAACCCATGATTAAATCAGAAGACATTAATGTTTTAGTAGATACAATGCAAAAATGGTCTGAATATGAATATAATAAAAATTTAGTAGGAACTCTAGTTGCTCCATTTATGGAACATGAGCTGCAATCCAGAAGTTGCGTAAAAGCCTTTAGGAGGTATACTAATACTGAGATTATTATGTTTACTAGAAGTGTATTTTATAATAGTTCATTAGTTAGCCCTGATATTAATAGGTTTAATAAACATATGGGTGTTTATGCATTTCCAGCTCATATACTTAGAAACATTTCTGAAATGAAGGATAGGACTACTAATGAGATTGCTGAGAGTTTAGAACAATTGCGATGGATGGATAATGGTATTCGTATCGCAGGAGTTTATACTGACAATAAGACAATTTCAATTGATACACCTGAAGACTTAGAACGAGTTAGACAAATTTTAAAATGAAGTTATTACAAACATCAAAAGCAAGACATATAGTCAAAACAATTACTTGGCGAATAATTGGAACAATCGATACTATGTGTGTTGGCTGGATTATTACAGGTAGTCCCCTAACAGGCTTAAAGATTGGTGGATTCGAAATCATGACAAAGATGATTTTATATTATGGACATGAGAGAGCTTGGTATAAAATTAATCTAGGTTTGGATAGACCTAAAACTATTTCAAGTGATATTACATGGTCACCTAGTGAAGATTCATATAAACAGGTTGCATTCCTACAGCACACTGAAGGAAATATCCGCAAAAGAGTTAAAGTACTTTGTGATGGTAGTAATTATACAGCAATTCTTTCTTCATATAATATAGAGACTAAAGAGAGGCTTTCTGATGTAATGCATGGTAGAAAAGAACAAATAGAAAAACATCTAAACATAACAATATAATGGAAAATATCCACTTTCACAACTTAACAGTTACAAAAGAAGACCGTCAGAAATTAAATGGTCATAAACCAGCAATTATTTGGCTAACAGGAATGTCAGGCTCTGGTAAATCAACTATTGCAAATATATTAGACCAGTTTTTATATAAAGCTGGATTTCATACTTACATCTTAGATGGTGATAATGTTAGAAGCGGTCTTAATAAGAATTTAGGATTTAGTGACGAAGATAGAAAAGAGAACATTCGTCGTATTAGCGAAGTAGCAAAATTATTTGCTGATGCTGGTACAATTGTAATTACGGCATTTATTTCTCCATTTATCGAAGACAGGCAAATCGCTAGAGATATTCTTTCAAAAGATTTTGATTTTATTGAAGTTTATGTTGAAGCTGATTTAGCAACATGCGAAGAGCGTGACCCTAAAGGTCTTTATAAGAAAGCAAGAGCTGGTCAGATTAAAAACTTTACTGGCATTGATAGTCCTTATGAAGCACCTATTAAACCAGAATTAACATTAAAGACAACAGAATATAAACCTGAGATAGCGGCTTATGCATTACTTCATTATTTATATGAAACTAATATATTGCCTACTAGCAACGAATTTAAAGAAATAGCTGGAATTAATATAGGTAAAATTAATAAATAAAATCATGGCAAAAAAAGAAATCAAATCAGAAGAACCTACAACTGCACTAGAAGAAGTTTTAACAGAAGCTGGTCAATTGAATAATTTAAATGAATCTATATTTCATGTAAATAAATCATTAGAACTTTTACAAGAAATGTACGAATCTAAACCACAGAATCCAATAGGTTCTGCAATCAATGTTCTAGAATTACTTAAAATGAATTTAATTAAACTAAAACCTATACCTACAAATGACTAATTGGGCAAAACAAAATCATGGTGGCCAAAAGATGCCACAGACCGGGAGTAAACAAAAAGCAATTTTTATTGGAAGATATCAACCATATCACTATGGCCACATATCCTTAATAGAACAAAAATTAAAAGAAGGCATTCCAGCTTTAATAATGGTTAGAGATATGCCAGCTGATGAAAAGAATCCATTTACAACTGAACAGACTGTTAACATGATTCGTAAATATCATGCTGCAAAGAATGAAGACGTTGAGGTAATTATTATACCTGATATTGAAAGTGTAAACTATGGAAGAGGCGTTGGGTACGAAATAAACGAATATACTCCTCCTGAAAATATTGGGTTTGTTTCAGCTACTAAAATTCGCGAATCTATTAAAACAGGAAACACAGAATGGCATGATATGGTACATGAAAGTATACAGCAAGATGTTGTAAACTATCTCACTACTAATAATCTACTCGTTTCTAAATAGTACAGACTCAATAAATTGATACCTAAAGCTGGCTGTAATAGTCAGCTTTTTTTATTGTGACTGTTAAAACAAATAACATTACTAAGCGTATATAGTATATAAACAAAATTCCAACATCATGAAAAAACTACTACAATGGATATTAATACCTATCATATTATTACTGGGTTCTAATAGACTTTCTGCATGCCATGGTTCGCCTTTACTTAATTATGTTTTTACTATTAATGCGACAAATATTACAATTACGGCTAACTCAGACCCTGCTACCTGCGGATGTGGTCCATATTATATGGAAGTGCAGTTAAGTTGTACTCCTACTTTTACAGGTACTTCTCCTGCATGCACATCTCCGACATGGAATACTTTTCCATGGTACCATGCATTATTAAATGTACCAGGATATTCAGCTCCTAATTGGACTGAAAATTGTATTTTAGAACCATATAGTCCTGTAGTTATTCCATTTTCTGGTTTATGCCCAGGTCAACAATATTGGGTGCGTTCTAGAGAAATGGTTTGCGGTTCATTGAGTGCAGGAGCATGGAGCCCCATAAATACTTTTATAGTACCTGGAGCTTCTGCACCTGTACTATCAATAAATGCAAGTACTTTAACAGTATGTCCCCCTGGTTGTGCTAACTTAACATCTAATATTGTCGGTGGTTGTCCTACGAGTTGGACTTACTCATGGTCAGGTGGCTTAGGAACTTCGGCTAATGCTGTAGCATGCCCAGCTGTTAGTACAACATATACACTTACTGCAACACCTGTATGTGGATTACCTTTAACTCAAACAGTAACTATTAATGTTGTGCCGCCTGCTGTTTCTGGAATTGCAAGTATTTCAACTTCTTCAATATGTGCTGGACAGACAGTATCATTAAATTTAGTAGGTTCATCTGGAACTATACAATGGCAGTCAGGTCCAACATCTATTGGCCCATGGTCAAATATCCCTGGTGCAACTAGTTCAACATATACTTCAGGACCATTAACGATTAATACTTGTTATCAAGCAGTTGTTTCTGGTTGTACTGTAGCTAATTCCAATGTAGTATGTGTTACAGTAAATCCAATACCAATAGTTACAATAAATCCAATACCAGCAATTTGCATAGGTCAATCTTCGACACTGACAGCAAGCGGCGCCTCTACATATACTTGGGCTCCAGGCGGGCAAACTACACAATCAATTACAGTATCGCCTACTATATCTACTTCATATACTGTCACTGGTACTTCATTAGGTTGTACTTCAAGTGCAACAGCAACACTTACAGTAAATCCTTTACCTATTGTTAATACTGGTACGGATATTATATCATGTACTGCCCCTGTTAATTTAACATCAACTGCAGGTTTTGCTACTTATCTATGGACAGGACCTGTTAGTAATCCAAATATTTCAAATCCTACTACTTCAACAACAGGTTCATATATAGTAACAGTTACTGATATTAATGGTTGTATGAATAGTGATACAGTAAATGTTAATATCACACCTGTGCCGCAGATTAGCGTATCTGTTACAGATCCGCTTTGTTTTGGTGGAATAGGTTCTGCAACTGCAACTACCGGATTTAATACGTATACTTGGAGTTCAAGTGGAAATACAACAAATATTGAAACAGGCTTATTAGCCGGTAATTATTCAGTAATTGGTACTATAGGTCCTGGTTGTACGTCGTCGACTACTTTTACAATTACACAACCTACACAGGTTGTAATTAATACTATTAATTCAACTCCTGTTACATGTAATGGTGGTTCAAATGGTACTGCTTCAGTTTTAGCTTCAGGTGGAACTGGTTTAATCTCTTATATTTGGAATCCTGGCAGTATATCAGGTTCAAGTATTACAGGTTTACCACCTCAAACATACACAGTAACTGCTACTGATGTAAACGGATGTACTGTAACGGGAACTGTAAACGTAACTGAACCTTCTTTATTATCGTTAAACATGAGTCAGATTCCTTCTAACTGTGGAATGCCGAATGGAAGCGCAACTGTAACTCCTTTAGGCGGTACTCCTGGTTATACATATTCATGGTCAACATCAGCCACTACATCGACTATAAATGGATTAATAAATGGCTCATATAATGTAACAGTTACAGACGCTAACGGATGTACTCAAATAGGATTAATAAATGTTGCTTTAATACCATCTGCAATAACTACGACAGCAATAGCATCTGATGTAACTTGTTTTGGTTTATGTAATGGTTCTATAAATCTTTCAGCTCCATCTGGTGGAACTGCACCTTATACTTATCTATGGTCAAATGGTCAGATTACACAAAACGCAACTGGATTGTGTCCAGGTACTTATAGTGTAATTGTTACAGATAATATAGGATGTACTTTTCAATTATCAGGATTAGTAATTACGCAACCTACACAAATTTCAACATTACCTAGCTCAACTCCAGGTACAATTTGCATAGGACAGACAAGTAATTTATTTTCTAATTCATCTGGAGGAACTGCGCCTTATACTTACCTATGGTCTAATACATCAGTAACTCAAAATATTAGTGTATCTCCTATTATAACTACTAATTATACAGTTACAGTAACAGATAATAATGGTTGTTCTATTACAGGTACGACTACAGTAAACGTAAATCCACCTTTATCAGGAAGTGCTAGTTCGTCTCCTACTACAATTTGTTTTGGAGATAATTCTACACTAACATCAACTGCAACTGGAGGAAATGGAGGTCCATATAACTTTACATGGTCTCCAGGAGGAGCAGGACAAACAATATCAGTTTCACCAAGCAATACAACTACATATACTGTAACTATTTCAGATGGCTGTAGTCCAAATGTAACATACACAACTACTGTAAACGTAAATCAATTACCTGTAATAACATATTCAACGACTGGATTAACAGGATGTGAGCCACTTACTGTAACATATTCAAATACTACTCCAAATTCAGTAAGCTGTACTTGGACTATAAATTCTATTCAATATAATAATTGTGCAGTTACAGAAACATTTCCGACGCAGGGAACTTACAATGCATCACTTACCGTAACTGATAATAATGGTTGTATTAATACTTCAAGTATAGTAGTTGCAACGGTTTATCCGATGCCTATTGCTCAATTCAGCACTGACCCTAGTATAGCAAATATATTAGAACCTTCTATTCAATTTAATAACTTAAGTTCAGTTGGTTCTTATGATTGGTCATTTGGTGATGGTAATACTTCAAATATGTTTTCACCTAGCCATTCATACGGTGATACAGGTACGTACAATATACAATTAATTGTAACTACTCAATATGGCTGTACAGATACTACATATGGTACTATTATTATAAGTGATATCTTTTCAGTATATGTACCGAATGCATTTACCCCAAATGGAGATGGTAAGAATGATTATTTTACACCAGTAGTAACAGGAGCTGAATATTATGAGTTTTTAATTTTCAACCGCTGGGGAGAAATGATATACAATTCAGGTAAATCAGGAACACCTTGGAATGGAGAATATAAATCAACATTATCTAAAGACGATGTATACGTTTGGAAACTACATATTAAAGAAAAGAATAGTGCAAGAGTACACGATTTAATTGGACATGTTACCATAGTAAAGTAAGATAAATATAATATGAGGATAGAGAACTTCTATCCTCATTTAAATATTCCGAAAGCATGATTAAAGCGCCTGACATAGTATCAATTAAAAGCCAAATCAATTTATCTGGTAAAATTCACAGCGGTATACTATTAGCTGAAGAATATAATAATGGAAAAGTTATAGTACTAGAACGAATTTATAATAATTTAACTGGTATTGAAATTGATATTGCGGTTGCCCATGGTAAAGAACAATACCTAGATATAATTAAAGATTGGGGCGAATTATATGAAATCAGTAATCAGGATATTGAAGAGGAAGAATAAACAATTAACTTCTTAAAGTTATAATGAATATGATCGGCATGTTAAAAATGGTATACGAAGATAGTTATTTACGTATGGTATATGAAGACAATTACATGGACTTCTATGACCAGGTAAATCTACCTGTCTATCATTTATATTCAGGAGACGACGTTAAATTATTTTATGAAAATAATAAAGCAAAGATTACTAATGAAGTTTTTGATGGAATTAAATTCATGTTAAGAGAACAGTTAATTGAATATCCTGTATTTAAATTAGATATAGGCGGAAGAATGGCTAGAATATTAATTACTAGAGATAAGATCGATTTACTATTAGAAGAGTGTATTAAAAACTACGAAGAAGTAGAAGATTACGAAAGATGCGCATCAGCATTAGAATTAATACATGATAATCCAGGCGGAGATGTTAAAGTTAAATAAACTTTATTCAATTTCTTGATATAAAATCTAACAATTTATAATTTTACTAAATGAAAGAATACAGCAAAGTTGCGACGTATGAAGCCCAAGAAGGCACATTCGATAAAGTTTTATTATTATACTCAGGTGGTTTAGACACTTCTGTAATGTTAAAATGGATTCAAGACAAATACAATGTAGAAGTATATGCACTGTGTATTAATATTGGACAAGGTGAAGACTTTGAACCTATTAAACAAAAGGCATTAGACTTGGGTGCTAAAGTATGTGAAGTAGTAGATGCTACTGAAAGATATGCAAAAGAATTATGTGAGGAAGCTATATTATTTAATGCAGACTATGAAGATGGCTATCATCTGTTCTGTCCTCTAGGCAGAATTATGATATCAGCAATAGCTGTAGAATATGCAAACAAATGGGGTATTAAAGTTATAGCACATGGAGCAACTGGAAAAGGAAATGACCAGATTCGTTTCGATAATTATGTTACTACTTTAAACCCAGACTTAAAAATTCTAGCTCCAGTTCGCGAGTGGTCAATGGGAAGAGAAGAAGAAATTGCATATGCAAAGGAACATAACATTCCAGTTACAGCTTCATTAGAAAAGATTTATAGTTATGATGAAAATCTATGGGGATGTAGTGCAGAAGGTGGAGCAATTGAAGATTTCAAACAAGTACCACCATTAAATGAAATTTTAAAATTTACAAACTTACCAGAAGGTGAAACTCCAAATGAACCAGAATATTTAAGAATAGCTTTCCATTTAGGAAGTCCTATAGCAATAATTAGTAAAGAAGAAGAAGACCGTACAGCTGAAAATATAGGTTCTATGTTACATACAATTCAATATGCAAATAAAATCGGCAAGAAGCATGGTATTGGTATTACACATTTAGTTGAAGATAGAGTTCTTGGATTAAAAGTAAGAGGTGTATACGAAGAACCAGGTGCAGAGATATTAATTAAGGCACATAAAGCTTTAGAGAAAGCAGTATGTACACGTGAAGAAATTATATTCAAAGAAAATGTAGATAGACAATGGTCTCAATTAGTATATGAAGGAAGATACTTACATCCACTCAGAGATTCACTAGTAGCATTTTGCTTAAATATGAATAATAAAGTTACAGGTAATGTTACAGTAAAACTATTTAAAGGAAGAGCTGAAGTTGTTGCAATCGATTCAAAGAATTGTTTAAATAATGAAGCTGCATCATTTGTATCAGACGGTGGTTTCAATCAAGGAGCGTCTGCAGGATTTATTGAACATTTTGGATATACACAACGTTTAACATTTAACTTAAATAAATAAAAATGCTTACATTAGAAAAAACAATCGAAGTTCAGAAAGAACTAATTAAAGTACTATATTCTCAAGTTGTAGATTTATCTATGATGTCAAAGATTGATTTAGGAGATGACGTAATAGCGGAGATTAAACGATTAACAAAACTTTTAAATCAAGATATTGATGCCTGATAATAAAGAATTTATAGAAATTCCAGCTAATACAAAGGTTTGGTCTATTAAAATACAAAAGAACATTTATTTAGATAACCCAATTTACGGTGAGATTGCACACACTTCATATGGTAATGATATTGTATTTGTTCAAACAATGATGCAGATATTTGGAACATGGGTACCAGACAATTCATTTGGTGAAATTAGTGTTAATTATTCATTAGTTAAGCGTGCAAATAGAGATAATAATCAAGTTCAATACTTTGATTTTAAATATGGCGAAGATCTGGGAAAAAAATAACAAGGAGCAGTCAGCTGCACAAAGAACATTTAATTCTTTTACTACTGGTAATGATTATTTACTAGATAAAGAGTATTTTCTTAAATACGACTTACAGGGTAGCTTAGCACAAGCATTAGTATTACGTATGGCTGGAATCTATAGAATGGATGAATATAAAGCTATTGTAGCATTATTAAATATAGCTATAGAAAATCTAGATATTATAGAAGTTACTAAAGAGGATGAAGATTGTCATACTGCAATCGAAAAGTATTTAACTCAACATGCAGGTGATTTAGGTAAAAAGATACATACTGGCCGTAGCAGAAATGACCAATCATTAACTATGATTAGATTGTATATGTTAGATATGCTAGATAGAGTAAATGGTTCTTTAACTCTTTTAAATAAAAATCTAAATAATAAGAGTGAGCAATATAGAAAACAAATCTTTATTGGATATTCTCATACTCAACAGGCTATGTTAACTACATTAGGTCATTATTATAATGCTATTAATGAGCAATTAGAAGATGACGCATTATTCATTAAATTTATACAACTACATATAAGTAAAAGTCCATTAGGTTCAGGCGCAGGATTTGGTTCCCCTATTTATTTAGACAGAGGTATTGCTAGTAAACAAATGGGGTTTACTAGCGTTCAACATAATAGTCTATATTGCCAGAACAGTAGAGGTAAATTTGAGCTAATGTACATACAAGGATTAGGACAAATCATGTTATCTTTACAAAGACTTGCAAGTGATATATTACTTTATACTTCTCGTGAATTTTCTTTTTTCGATGTTAGTGATGAACTATCACAAGGAAGTAGCATGATGCCACAAAAAAAGAATTTAGATGTATTTGAAATAATAAGAGCGAAGTCTGCAGAGGTTATAAGCTTAGAAAATCGTGTACAATTAATCATGAAGGGTTTACCTTCTGGTTATAATAGAGATTTACAAATTATAAAGAATGCAATAGTAGAAGCTACAAATACGACATTAGATTGTATTAATATAACAAATGGGGCTTTAGACTATATTAAACCTAACGATACTAATATACGCAACTCTATTAAAAAAGATATTTACTCCGCGGATGCGGCTATATTAAAATGTATGGAAGATAAATCATTAAACTTCCGCGATGTTTATAAAGAAATATTAGAAAGCGACATGAACTTTAACCCTGATGATATTATTAAAAGTCGAGTTAGTTCAGGTTCTCCTGGCAATTTCTAGTATTTTCTTTGGGAGCATAAATACTTTTATTACTTTTAATCATATAACAATAAAACATATAAAATGAATGAAACTCAATTAGGCTTCTTTGAAGCCATGACCAATGTCCAACAAGTACTTTGGTATATCGCAATTCCATCTACAATAGTATTTTTTATTATGATGGTACTTACATTTATGGGCTTAGATGGCTCAGATGGTATGGATGTAGATTTTGAAACAGAAACCGAATTTGAAACAGAAAGCGAAGATTCAGGTTCAGATTTTCAAGTATGGACTTTTAGAAATCTAGTAATATTTTTAACAGTCTTTTCATGGTCAGCAATATCTTTATTAGATTCTCAAGTTAGTTTTGCACTTTCAATGACATGGGCGACCTTAATAAGTGTAATAGTAGTATTAGCCCTTTCATCTTTATTCTTCTTTATGCATAGACTGCAACAAGACAACACTCCTAAAATAAAAGAAATTTTAAACAAAAACGCAATAATTTATCTTACAGTGCCAGAGCGAGGTTTAGGTATGGGTAAGATTAATGTTGAGTATGGTGGTACTATTCGTGAAGTAAAAGCAGTATCAATGAATAGACAATACTCAAACGGTGAACAGGTAAAAGTCGTAGACTTACAAGGAGACTTAGCTATCATCGATGAAGTAAGTAAATAAATAACAACTATATAAACAAGTAAAAAACAAAAAAAAGAAAAATGGTAACAACATTAATTACAATTTCGATAATTGCAGTAGCAGTTTTCGTAACCATCGCAGCTTTGGTTTCAAGGTATAAACGCTGCCCTTCTGATAAAGTATTAGTAGTATACGGAAGAGTTGGAAAAAATGCAGAAGGTAAAGCAACTGCAAAGTGTATTCACGGAGGTGCAGCTTTTATCTGGCCAGTTATACAAGATTATTCATTTATGGATTTAAAGCCTATGGCAATCGATGTACACTTACAGAATGCATTATCTAAACAAAATATTCGTCTTACTGTACCTTCAACTTATACAGTAGCTATTTCTACAGAAGATAAAATTGTTAATGCAGCAGCAGAACGTCTATTAGGTCTAGACCTTCCTCAAATTGCACAATTAGCAAAGGATATTATCCTAGGTCAAATGCGTTTAGTTATTGCAACAATGGGTATCGAGGAAATCAATACTGACCGTGACCAATTCCTTTCTAAAATTCAAGTAAACGTTGAAGGTGAATTATCTAAAATCGGTTTACGATTAATTAATGCTAATATACATGACTTACAAGATGAGTCTGGTTATATTGATGCACTTGGTAAAGAAGCCGCAGCTAAAGCAATTAACGATGCAAAAGTATCAGTAGCTGAAAAGAATCGCGATGGAGCAATTGGTGAAGCTGATGCAAATCAATCAAAGCGTACTAAAGTTGCTGAACTTACTACTAAAGCCGAAATCGGTGAAGCAGCAGCTATTCAAGAAAGACGTATTAAATTATCTGAGAATGATGCAGCAGCTGTATCAGGTGAAGCTGAAGCTCAAGCTAAAGCATTTGCTAAACAAGCCGAAGCATCAGCAAGAGCTGAAGCTGCAAAAGCTAAAGCTAACGCAACATTAGAAGCCGAAAAGGCCGATGCAATTGCAACGCAAGAAATTGCAAAATCTGATGCAGAGTCTCGTACTCGTATTAAAACATCTGAACTTAACGCTGCAGCCATTACTGGTGAAAACGTTGCACAAGTTCAAATCGCAGAATCATCTGCAGACCGTAAAGTAAAAGAAGCTGAAGCTAATCGTAAATCAATTGTAGCTCAGAAAGTAAAAGAAGCTGAAGCATTAAAAGAATCTTATAAGTCACAAGAAGAAGCTGAAAATGCTCGTGCTAAAAAAGAGAAAGCAAGTCAAATGGCTGACGTAATTGTTAAAGCTGAAATTGAAAAAGGACGTATTGAAATTGAAGCTGAAGCTGAAGCTGAAGCAGAAAGACGAATTGCAAAAGGTAAAGCTGATGCAACATTCTATGCAATGGAAGCAGAAGCAAAAGGTAATTTTGAGCGTTTATCAAAACAAGCTGAAGGTATTAGTAAATTAGTAAGTGCAGCAGGCGGAGACCCTGATAAAGCAATTCAATTATTAATTGCAGACAAAATCGAAAGCTTATACTCAATTCAAGTTGATGCTATCAAAAATGTTAAGATTGATAAAATCACAGTTTGGGACCAAGGTTCTGGAAGCGCTAATGGAAGTTCTACTTCAGACTTCTTAAGAAGTATGTTGAATATCGTACCTGGATTCCAAGAAGTATACAACATGGCTGGAAAAGAATTGCCATCAATGTTACAAGGAGCTGGAGAAAAATCTAAAAATACCGAAATCGGCAAAGAAGATGCGAAAGCTGAAATCTCCGATAAGAAAATCGATAAGAAATAATAAACTTAAAATTTAAAAAATAAGCCTGGGCATTTAGTCCAGGCTTTTTTATGTTCTAGCTTCAAGCCTTAGAAATCCAAATATATAACTTATAAATAAGCAATAGATATGGCCTCGATAATTAAAAGAATAGAATATTTA
>Ga0307380_10003042_pt1 | contig 23446 bp, 15 predicted proteins | sample UN3MG_FD_202239 | JGI IMG/M metagenome (GOLD analysis project Ga0307380, IMG submission 202239) | Soil microbial communities from Risofladan, Vaasa, Finland - UN-3 | ecosystem: Environmental > Terrestrial > Soil > Coastal area > Acid sulfate soil | place: Finland: Risofladan, Vaasa | collected... | reverse complement strand
GGTGACTCATTTGGTTTAATGATTAAATTTCCAGATGAACTTGAAGAATTAGCCACAGAATTTAGAGAAGCAGTAGCATTTCACGCAAAAAACACTAATACTTGGTATGAACCTTATATCGAAACAACTACTATTGATACCATTACTGACGATAGGAATTACTTCTATCTTGATAAAGATAATGATTTATATTTATATGTGAATGTTGGTGGTATTGAACAAAATATTGAAGTAGAGAGTGTTAATATTTATGATTTTGAAGAAAATCTTATTGATACATTATCAGGTGATTCAATTATACATGTAAGTAAAGGAATTTATAAAATTACATTAAATATTGATTCAGATTTATATCCTGATGGAGTATTATTCAGAGATGAATGGGATTTGGTTATAAATAACAGAGAAATTCAACATACAAATACTTTTTATTTAATATCATCTAACAATTATTATACATTCGACCAACCATCAAATATTGAATTTGATAATTATTTCTTTTATTTCTGGGGTATTGGAGAGGGAGAGAACATTAGTGCTGGTAATGTAAGAAAAATTAAATTAACTATAAAAGAACTATACCCAAATCAAAATAATTTCATACCTTTAGAGATAGAGTATAGGTTATTTACAACAAATGGTGAAAAATATGAGATTGATGTTATTCCATTCACAAAAGTTAATAGAACAAATGTTGGTTATGACTTTAATCTTGATACTTCGTGGTTAATTCCACAAACATATAAATTGCAACTCAGAATGAAAAACGGTAATTATTACGAAAATAAACAGACTTTGACCTTTACTGTGGTTTCTGACAATTTATTATCAAATTAATTAAAAAACTTACTATTTTTTTCAAAATTGCTTGTATTTATGATGAATGAAGGCTATATTTGTAGCATAAATTATAATTGAAAAATAACTTTACTGTAAAAATTTATTGAAATGGAAAAACAAACACAGACAGGCGAAGACTTGTCACAATTAAAATCAATGTTTTCTGACTACCAGAAAAAACAATCACAAAAACAAGGTAGAAAATCACGAGAAGATATCTTAAAAAAGTATTTTGTTCCTAGAAATACAAAAGAGACCTTCAGAATCCTCCCACCAAAAGCAGGTAAAAAATACATAGAAGAAGCATTCTTCCATGCTGTTACTAGTAATGCAGCAGGTGGAAAGAAAAAGCATGGCACAATAATTTATTGTCCTGCTCACAACGACCCAAAAGTTCCTAAATTAGACCCGAATGGTGAAAAAATGTTGGATACTAATGGTGCTCCAATAATGATTCCAGCACCCTGTCCTTTATGTGCGAAATATAAGGAATTAATTAAGACTCAAGACCCATCAATTAAAGGGGTTAAGAAGGAAAATATGAATGAATTCCAATTGAAAGTTAAAGCGAAAAACGATTTGATTTACAAAGAAGCAATTAAATGGGAAGCTAAGAAATTCTATATTGTAAGAGGTATTGACAAAGGACAAGAAAAAGATGGTGTTAAATTTTGGAGATTTAAACATAATTATAAGAATCAAGGAACTCTTGATAAATTACTTCCTATTCTACAGGATTATGTTGATAATCAAAAATCGGACTTTTCAAGTGCTGAAAATGGTACTGACCTTAATATTATTATGACTGATAGTGAATTTAATGGTCATGTTTACAAAGCTATTTCAGCAATTACCGCTAAAGGTAAATCACTTCTTCATCAAGACCCTCAAGTTAGACAAGCGTGGCTTGATGATGACATAATTTGGAGAGACGTATTTAAGCCAAAACAAGCACCAAACATGTCACCTTATGAATTCTTAGTGTCTGTTGCGGATGGTGTTAATCCTTATTGGGAAGATACTGACCAAACGAATAAACATTGGGTATTCCCGGGTCGTCCAGATTTGGAAGAAAAAGCCAATACTCGTACAATGAATCTTGATAGTGAGGATGATAATTTCGAACAAGCAAGTGATGTTGTTAACGAAGAACTTCCACGTGTTACTATCAGTAATATTACACCTGATAAAGTAGGTGAATTTAATGATGATGCAAGTGATGTTGGTAAAGAAGTTGCTGCTGAAGCAAATACTAATGTAACAGCTACTGAACCAGTTGCAACAACAATTGAACCAGTAGCAGAAACTGTTAGTGCTCCTGTAGCTGAAACAGTTGGTAGTGTCGATGATTCATCAGATGAACCTGATGATTATGATGATTATGATGATTTGCCATTCTAAAGGTAATAATTAAGTTTAAAATAAGGGGAGATTATGTCTCCCCTTATTAAGCTAACCAATAAACACACATTTATGGCTAAGAAAAATACAGAAGTACCCGCAAATGCGGTAAGAAAACCAACACCTAAAAAAAATTTCTCATTAGATAATTTCAAAAAGAAAATTGGTGCAGTAGAAATTCCATCAAAACCACTTAAATGGATTCCGATTGATGATGGTTTAAGGGAAGCAACTGGAATGCCCGGGATTCCAAGAGGATATGTTACACTTTTTCGTGGTTTTACTAATACTGGTAAATCAACAGCACTTATGCGTTCAATTGTTAATGCACAAAAAATGGGTGATTTCCCAATAATTATTGATACTGAAAACAATATTGATGAAGGGAATAAACGATTAACATTAATGGGTTTTGATTGGGATGGTGAATATCTTCTTATAAATAATAAATATCTTCTTGAAAAATATGGTATTCTTGAAGATAAAAATAGAAAAGAAGCTGCTATTGAAGATATGGGGAAAGCTATTTATGATTTTCTTGATATGCAGAAAAGTGGTCAATTACCACGTGATGTATTTATTGGAATTGATTCAATTGGGACATTAAATTGTATTAAAACAATTAATGCGTTGGAAAAAGATACAAATGATAATAATCAGTGGAATGCTGGTGCTTATGAAAAATCATTTATGTCGTTACTAAATAACGCAATACCAAATACTCGTAAAGTGGATTGTGAATTTACAACAACAGTTGCTGCTGTCCAGAAAATTTGGTATGATGGTATGAATAAAGTTGTTAAACATAAAGGTGGTGAAGCAGTTCATTATTGTTCAAGATTGGTTTATCATTTTGGTGGTGTTCTTACACATGGAACACGTAGAGTAAGTGCGACCAGTAAAGGTCGTGATTTGAATTATGGTTTTGAAAATAAGGTTAATATCGCTAAGAATCATATTGATGGTGAATGGGGTGGGATTTCTCTGGAAGGAAAAATAATTTCAACACCACATGGGTTTATTTATGGTGATAAAGACCATGAAAATGCTTATAAAAAAGAACATATTCTTTATTTTCGTAATAAATTTGATGATGATACTTTAACTGCTGATGATATTGAATTCAAATCTCAACCAATGGATGCTGATGGAAATGTTTCATTCGAAGAAAGTATTATTGAAAGAAGTAGTGATAATGTTGAAGAAGCTGAATAAATGAAAATTAGAACACTTTTAGTTGATAGTTCATATCTTTTAAAACGTTCATATCATGGGGCAAAAGATATAGAAACCACCAATTTCGGACATATTGGTGGTTTATATTCTTTTTTAACAACTGTTCGCAAAATGATTAAAGAACACATGATTAATAAAGTTGTGTTGGTTTGGGATGGTGAAGGTGGTGGTATTTTTCGTCATAGAATAGATATGGCATATAAAGCAAATCGTAAAACCAAAGAATGGAGCAAGAGAATTGAAATGACTGCTGCTGAAATCAGAAATGAAAATAAAAAGAAAGAATCACTTCTTAAACAGCGACAAAGAATAAAGGCATATGGTGAAGAATTATTTTTAAGACAAATCGAGGTTGATGATGTGGAAGCTGATGACCTTATCGCTGCATATTGTTTACAATATAATAATAAAGAAGAAATTTTTATTTACTCAAATGATAGGGATTTTGCACAATTACTTGACTTAAATCTCACAATAATTTTCCCTAATATTGACCAACCAATTACAAAATCAAATTATATGATGCATTTCAAACATCATTATAGTAATGCATTGATTATGAAAATTATTTGTGGTGATAGTGCTGATAATATCGATGGTGTTGGTGGTGTTGGTGAGAAAACATTGTTAGAACATTTTCCAGAATTAAAATTTAAAAAATTAACAGTAAGGGAAATATGTGGACGTGCTGATGAAATCAATCAAGAAAGAGTTTTAAATAAAAAGAAACCATTAAAAGCCTTGGGAAATCTAATAAGTCCTGAAGGTATTGAAAGATTAAAAACTAATTTTCAATTAGTAAATCTTAGAGAACCAATGCTTACTGATGAGGCGGTTGGAGAACTTAAACAACTTGAACTACCCTTATCTCCTGAAGATAGGGGAAGTGCTAATCTAGTTAAGATGATGAATGAAGACCAATTTTTAACTGTTTATGGTAGTAATTTCGTACAATATGTTGAACCATTTTATACGGTAATTATGAATGAGAAAGAATTACTTACAGAATATAATAAAAATAATAAAGGAAGATTATAATTTCCTTTTAATTTCAAAATATTCTCTCTATATTTGTGATAGACAGTAATAATCAAAAATAACAATAATGAACGAAAATGAATTTAGTAATTTATTTAAATTCTCACTCACTCAAGGCGATGTTTTGTTATGTGAAGTAATGTTCGATGCTAATAAATTTAATCCTTTTACAAGATATTCAATTGATATAAGAGATATTCTTCCTTGTGCAATTACAAAATTACAAAAAGTTTTATCGAGAAGAAGTTATGAAGTTATATTTGATGTTGGTTTAGATTCGGATTTTGAAGAAAAATCATACAATTTACTTAAATATCACCAGATGATGATTTCTAAATATCCAGAAGAATTTAGAAATATTATGCGTTACTCTCCTATTCCTGTTGTTCGAAAATTTAAAGATAAAACAATTAGGGGTGTTGAATGTAAAATTGGATTATATATTAATAATAATCCTATCGTAGAAAGACAATTCTATGTCGATGGGTTTAATCCTGTTGCTAGACATTCTCTTGATGTTATGTACACAGTATCTGATATTATGGAAATTATTAGAAACAAAATTAAACGGAATGACATTAAAAATATGTGGGATGATTATGATTTGATTAATATGAAAGGACTTTCAATTACTCAAATAAGAGAACTTTCCATAGGTAAAAGACAATTTTTATTAAGAGGACTTAAATAATAAGTCTTAGTTCATACCCATATTTTTATACAATGACAGAAAAAATTGAAAACACACTCACAGCATATCTAGGACCAGAATTTCAACAACGCCTTATGTGGCAATTGTTAGTTGAGCCAGAATTTGCCGAGAAAAAATTACCTGAACTTGAAATAGAATATTTTGATAACCCGAATTTAAAGCGGTTATTTGTAATTATGATTGAATATTATAGGGAATATGATAAAGTTCCTAATCTTCAAAATCAAAGTATTCACCAAGCAATAAATAAATTTAAAACTCCAAATAATCCAATTGAAGAAGAATCATTATTTGGAATTATTAAACTAATTCAACTCTGGAATGAAAGAATCATTAATAAGCAAATGCTTTATGATGGTGATGTTGTTCAGAAAGCAACCAATGTTTTTATTAAACAACAGGAATATCGTAAATTAGCTGAAACCGTTATGGAAAAAGTGAAGAACGGTGGGATAAGAGATAAGCATACAATTGCTGCTATTGAAGAAAAGTTTCAAAAAATAAGTCATATTGGTGAAATAGATGATGATTCTGAATCAATTACTGAAGGTATTGATAAAGCATTGAGAAAAGAATTCAGAGAAACTATACCAACAGGTATTGAAGTTATTGATGAATTAACTGGTGGTGGTTTAGGTAAAGGTGAAATAGGGATAATTCTTACACCTTCTGGTGTTGGTAAATCAACAGCACTTACAGTTATTGCTAATAGTGCATATGAACAAGAAAAAAATGTAGCACAAATTATTTTCGAAGATACTAAAGACCAAATTAAACGTAAACACTATACTATTTGGTCTAAATCAGCATTAAGTAAAATTGATGATGATGATGAGAATATTAGAATAAAGAAAATAGTACATGATAAAGTAAAATCATTAGAAGGGAAAGGTAGATTAATAATAAAGAGATTTAGTCAAGAAGATACGACAATGAGAGATGTTCGTAATTGGATGATTAGTTACGAAAAGAAATGGGGATTTAAATTTAATATCCTTGTACTAGATTATCTTGATTGTCTTGAATCACATAAAAAATCACCAGATAGAAATGAAGCTGAATTAACTATTGTAAAAGGTTTTGAAGCATTAGCATCTGATTTCGAAATTCCAGCATGGAGTGCAATTCAAAGTAATCGTTCAGGTTTTGGTTCAGAATTCGTAGAAGCACATCAAAGTGGTGGGAGTATTAAAAGAATTCAAAAAGCACATTTCTTTATGTCTATTGCTAAAACTCAAGCACAACAAGAAGCAAATTTTGCTAATATAAGAATAATTAAAGCAAGGTTCGCTAAAGATGGTCAGGCATTTGAAGATTGTGTTTTTAATAATGATACTTTAGAAATTATTATCGATGACCCAAGATATCGTCATACTAAAACCTATAAAAATCTCAAACATTATGATGATGCTAGTAGTCTTGAAAAAAAGATGGAGAAAGTAAATGAAAAAACAATTGAAATGCATGCTAACATTAGTCAACAATTAGACAAAGAGAAAGAACTTATAGATAAATTAAAAGGTAGTGAGTTAAATGCTATGATAAGAGAAAATGCTGCTCCTGAAAATAATTTTGATATTAAACCCAATACAGAATTTTATCCCGAAGCTGAAGCACATGAACAACAAATTAAAGATGATGCTGTAAATGAACCAACAGTAATTCAAGAGGATGAAAAACCTCTGAATTTAACTCAATTTAAATCACCCGGAGTTGGAATTTATGGTGGAACACGAAATGAGGATATGGAGATATATGAGAGAATACATAGTCATAAATTAGGTGAAAAACCTAAAGATGAAGAAAAAAATGAAAAAATAAGTATGGAAGAAATTTTGTCAACCAACCCAGATGAAGTGGATAAAAACGAAAATCCTGCATATAATATGCTTGTGAAAAAACGTAATTATCAACAAGTTGTACCTAAAAATTAAATTTTTTATAAAAATTTGTAACTTTTTCAAAACTGTTTCGTATTTATTTTGCACAGGACTATTCAAAAATTTTTTTAATTTTTTTCATAAAATGCTTGCATAAGAAAAAAAATAGAATTATGTTTGCAGAGTCTTTTAGACAATGTTCTTTAAAATGATTTAAAATATAAAAGGAAACTGGTTGTTATTTCAGTAAATAGCTCAGTTGGTTAGAGCATCCGCTTCGTAAGCAGAATGTCATAGGTTCAAATCCTATATTACAAACAAATATAACAAACGAATTGTCCTTTTAAAAATATATTGCGGGGTAGAGCAGTTGGTAGCTCGTGACGCTCATAACGTTAAGGTCGTAGGTTCGAGTCCTACCCCCGCTACAAAGAGAAGAACTGATAGTTTTTACAGTAAATTTGACGGTAAATCAGACACTTACAAAAACAAAACTAACAAATTTCTTCTAAAGTTCTTTAAAATATAACCTAAGAACCAAGTAATGGAGACACGGTTCTGAATTCTAAAACGGACTGAAGGCTGCAAAAGCGATAAATTATTTCTCAGTAGTGCCTCGCTGTTCCACATACTTTAGAAAGGTTTAATGTATAAGGGAAAACTGAAAGTGTTTACAGTAATTCGGAGGTTCGAATCCTTCTATCCCCACCAATAATAAAGATAATTGGGGATATAGCCAAGTGGTAAAGGCGCATTTTTTTGATAAATGTTTTAATAAACAACAAATACTTTGAAATTATTCCCGAATTTATTAAGCGGTAAAAAAAATGTCGTAAGTATTTTATATCCCGCTTGATTTTTTTTGGTTGTTGGTGCAGTGTTTTTAGTAAAAAACGGGGTATACCACCTAACATTTGATGGTTAATAATGGTTTTTATAAATGGGCGGGAATTCGATATAAATAATATCGTGAGCTTGCCCATTTTTTTTTGATGTGAATGTGATTTATATGGAAAATATTTTGTATAATTGCAAACGCAAGTATTAATTTTTTAATTAACAAATTGTAGACTATGGAAAATTTAGTTTTAACACAGAAGATGTTGAGTACAGTTAAGCAAATTTTAATTGACGGTTTGACGATTGCAAGTGGAAGTCGTAGTTCAGCTACTTATTACCACAACAAAGACGAGCAAATGAAAGCAATTCGTACTGCCATTATGGGTCAGTATAGACTTTCAAAAGAGCTTCCGTTAATCATTGCAACTCAAAAAGGAGCAACTGGTCGATTCGTATCTGAGGTGTTATTGAATGAGTTCAAAAATACCTCAAGAGGTGGAGCATGTAATATTGTGAATCCAATCGATTGGTATGATAATGGTTTGAGTGATAAAGCAATTCTTATTGCATTAAAAAACTTGAATGAAGAAAACGGTTTTCCTTATGTTTTACGTTTATTTGTTGATTTGAAAAATGCAAGAGTAAACAACGAAAGAATGAGGAAGATTATACTTGGCTTTATTTGGGGTCAAAATAATCTTGAGTTCTATACTTTGAAGTACCGTAATAAGATTGCTGAAGTATTGAAGCATGTATATGGTATTAAGAAAACATCAATCTTGCTTTCAATTGCTGAGAAGCAAGTTAGTTATGATTCAACAATCATAGGAACTGAAAAGGAAATGAATATTCTTAATGATAGTATTTTAAAGTACTATAATGGGGATAATGGTAAAGCGTTTAAATTATTACTTTTCTTATTTAAAAAAGAAGATAATATTATGTTCGATGCTACCGAGTTTCCAATTTTGAGTGAATACCAAAAGGCAAAGGTTGACATTACTGATGTTAGTAATGTTCCTGAAGAAGTTTTACTTGGTATGATTTCAAATGTAAGACATCCTCAATACCATAGTATGTGGAGCACTGACCTTCAGAAAGAAGCAACAAAGGGAATGATTCGTAAGAACGTGAAGGTGACTTCAGTAAACCAGCAAGTTCGTCAGACAAAAAGTACTGCGAAACTAGGTGTTCAGAAGAGCGTTGATGTTCAGAAAGTAAGTGACTTCCTTGCATTATATAAGACTGGATATGAATCTGGTTGGACAGAAGATTTGATTATAGCGATTAATGTTCTGGCTAAGAAGAAGAAAATCGATGGTTTCCACTACAAGAATATTGGTGTTATTATCGATGATAGTAATTCAATGACTGGTCATAAAAACGAGTCAAAGAATACACCAAGAGCGATTGCTGATTTCACTGCAAAGGTTCTTGGAGAGTCAGCAGATTCTGCAACTTTTGTGAAAACAAAAGATGAAACAACTGATATTGCAAGTTCATTTATTGAATTACTTAAATCAGAGAATACTGCAAATCCTTATAATGCAATTTTCATTTTAACTGATGGTTATGAAAATTCTTATGATGGTTTGACAAATGAAGTGATTTCAATATATCGTCAGGAAACTGGAAGTCAAGTTCCAATATTCCAGATATCACCAATTACTGGTGCAGAAGTTGGTTCAAATGTACGTAAATTAGGTGCTGATGTTATTACAATGGCAATTAATAATCCAGTTGCATTGCAGCCACAAATCACTGCTAGATTGTTGGAAATCGACACAAAGTGTTGGTTGGAAAATCAGGTTATTGCTTTAGAAGCTGCACCTGTTAAAAGAACAAAGAAAATAAGTGTAAACGTTTAAAACGAATATTATGAATACAAGAGATTTTACAGAATTACTAAAAGGTTGCCGTCCTGTCAAGAATAGTGATGGTAATATTGTAGTACAAAGTATATTAAACATGCAAGTAGTATGTCTTACAACTGACAAAGAATTCTCATTGGATACTCGTTTTGCGAATCCTTTAACTTCTTTATCAGCAGGTAACCGTTCTTATGGTGAAATTAATTTTACTAATAACGAGAACAAGGAAGTTATTCTTCCTGCTCAGATGGCTGTAATGACAAAGCAAAGTGCTCAAAATCATGGTATGGTAAAGGCAGGTTATATTCCTTCAAGGGCAAGTACTACTTATCATGATGCTGGTTGTGTGCAGGGTTCACAAGGTGGTCATTTCCGTGGCACATCTGAATTCCGTATGATTCCAGTAACTATGCGTGAAATGTTATTCGATGCTGTTGGACAAATAAGTGGACATGGTAATATTTATCCAGCTATTGATAAATTAGGTAGAGATACTCAATCAGGTGCTGGAAGTTATCTTAATGTTTACTTTGAAAAGTATGATAAGAAACTAGAACAATTTATTGCTCACTTCGAACGTCCAAAAAACTTGATTGGTACAATTATATTGGTTGATGGTGAAATTGTTGCAATTGATAAATTTCCATCATTCACTTATGCTGAACAGATTTGGGATATATTGATTCGTGACTGCTACGGTGCATTGGCAATTATAAGTGAATTGAAAGATAAGTCTACAAGACAAGAATTCACTGAAACTTATATTGAAATGAAGAAGAATCATCAAGATAATGTTATTGATTTGCTTGAAAAAGCATTGAAGAAAACAAAATCAGATATGACAGCAAATGTGTATGAAAAAATTCAAGAACTTCTTGAATTAACATTCGATGCTACCCTTGATACTGAAGGTCATGCTTCTTCAACTGCACGTGTACCAAAATCTTATGTTCTTAAAACAGAAGGTTATGTTGGTCAGGTTATTACTGAAAACGAGTTTAATTATCTTGTAAGTGTTGTTAAGAGGGAAAGATTTGACCCTAATGCACTTCGTGATTTGAATGAGTTAAGGAAAAAAGCTCGTAGACAACAAGGATTTAGTCTTAGTTAATATAGTTAGGTTTTTAGTTAAACATAGTTAGGTTAAAAAAACCCGTAGGTGAAAACTTACGGGTTTTTTTATTTAAGATAGATTTTAATTCAATTCTTTTGTATTTATTATAAATGTAACCGAAGTGAGAGCTTCGGGTTTGGTAACTTACACTACGGTGTATAGATTAAGTAAAATTAGACTAAAATAATAAATATAAAGATATGACATTTTTCGCAAGACCAAGACTTAGTGACGACCAATTTGTTCAACATAGTGGTGATACATTAACATTACGTGGTGAAACTAGAATTGCAAGTACGACAGGTTTAACACTTATTGGTGATAGTGGTTATATTCCTATTCAAGCAACTGGTGGGTCAAATAATTTTGTTTTAACTTATGATGATAGTGGGTCTAGTCCTGTTATTAAATTAAAAGAATCTACCTCATCAGGTGGAACAACTGTTTATCCATATAGTGCTGCTACAACATGTACTGTTGGTGGTTTAAATTCTGGAAGTGATATATATAATTGTGAGGTTGTAGATATACTTCACAATATTTTAGTACCAACACTTAATCCAACATTAACTAATCCAAGCATATCAAGTTTCACTCTTAATCCAAGTACAACGATGTATGAGGTTGGAACTATTAGTTATGTTACTGGAACAACATTGTTCAATCCCGGGTCAATCAATCCAGTATATCCACCAACAGCATGTTCTTGTAGAAGTGATGGTACTGGTTGTTATATTTATACTGCATTTGGTAGTCCATATTGTTGTATAATTAATGCACCAAGTAATGTTTATTCGTTTGGTTCGAAAAATGTCATATCTGGTTCAAATATTATTTCTACAACAATTTGTTATAGTGGTGGAACACAACCATATGATAGTGCTGGTAATCCATTTAGTACACCATTATCTACGGGTGTTACTGCTACATGTCAAAAAATAATTTGTGGTGTTTATCCTTGGTATTTTGGTATTGTAGCAAGTGGTGGTGTAGCAGCAGGGGTAAATAGACCATCAACATGTTGTATTAAAGATATGATAACAGGTGGTACATATAGTTGTAAATGTGTTGGGGTGAGTACTGGAACTCTTGAGACAATATTTAATAGTACATCCGATGATTATTTATGGTTTGCAACACCAAATGCAAGTACAACAAAGAGTTGTTGGTATGTTGATGCATTAAATAAAGGTTGTATTGGTGGTGTTGTTAGTGCTGGTGGGAATTTATTTCCTACAACAACTTCTATTACTGGTGTTACGACAACTTGTTGGAGTAACCAAACCTATAAAATATATGTGAGCAATTATCAAACTTGTTCAACATCAATTATGCAATTAAGAAATAGCTAAATTAAATTAATATGGCAATTATATTAAATGATAACATTAAAATAAACGCTGGTAAACCCAGCGAATCAAAATATTTGAATAGTAGTAATATTGCATATAGTGCAACAACAGAAGCTATTTCTGCAATTCCTATATCTGAAAGATATTTAGGTTTAACTGTTCTTGTTGATACTGGTATAACAAATGTTGAATATTGGTGGAGAGAAGGAGTACAAGATGTTGATTTGATTGAGAAAAAATTTGCATCACAACAACTAGTTGGTGATTTTATTACTGGTGCTACAAATTTAGGATATTTTGAAGGAACTAATAGTATTCAATGGCTTGATATAAGTGGTACTGGTTTTGGCGTTGATGCTGGTAATTATTATTCAAATTATAATTGGTATTATGTGGATAAAGCACCTGATTTAGGTGAAATTAAGTTAGGTTCTCCCACTCATAACGGTCCACTTAGACGACCATATATTAATGCAGCAAGAACTAAATCATGGGTTTGGGATGAAAGTTCGGGTGAATGGAATATAATTCAGGGTGATGTCACTACTCAACTTGGTAATATCGCTAATATTAATAGTCATACTGGTTATAGTTTTACTGGAATAACATGGAGTGGTTCAAGTGGTGTTGCTTCTGCTTCAGTTACAGCATATGGTAATTTGGATACTGGAACAACAATAACTATTGGAAATCCAATATATTCAGATAAAGCAAATCAGACTCTTAATTTTAGAACACCTATAAGTAATACACCAGCATTTTTAAAAATAGAAACTGATGATTATTATGTTCGTTTTTCTGGTGTTTCATCAGTAATCAATGGTAGTAATCTTGGTAGTGGTGCTCAAGTTTTTAAACAAAAAACAGGTACAACTCTTCAACATAGAACTCTTGTTGGAAGTGGTGATACTACTGTTGTTCAAACACCTAATGAAATTAGAATATATTCTGTTGGTGGTACAGGAACAATGACTGTTGATAACGTTGGTGTTGGTGGTGGTTTAGTATATAGGGATGTTACTGGAACAACAGTAAATGTAAGAACAATTAAAGGTAGTGGTTCGACATCAGTTATAACAGTTGGTAATGAAATTGTTGTTGATTCAAGTGGTGGTATGGAATTATTTACTGATGATATTATTGTGAGTATTGATGCTGGTAAGACTTTTGGAAAATATGAAAACGGTGATACAATTCCAGCTTCTGGGTTAACAGCAAATGAGGTGATAATTTTAGCTTGTTTTGAAGCAAAAAATCCTACTGTTAATTTAAGTTCAAGTGGAAATAATGTGACATTTGGTGAGTCAGGAAAAACAGTTAATTTGAATTTCAGTTACACTATTAATACTTTGGGTGCTAGTGTATCTGGAACTACTTTAGAATGGAGAAGAGGTGGAATAGGTGTTTGGACAGGACTTACAATTACAACTGGTGATACTACTTATAATCATAATATTGATGATACTGCAAATAGATTTAATACAGATATTCTTAATTATAGATATACGGTAACTGATAGTGCTGGTGCAAGTGCAACAGCAACCCATAATGTTACTCCGCAAGCATACGCAGCACCAACAATGGCTCTTAGTCTTGGTGGAACTGTTATTAGTCCTGAAACTCAAACCAGTAGGGAAAAGGGTAATGTTATAAGTAATCCAAGTGGTTCAATAAATTCGAATAGGTTATTAGTTGATATTACTGATTGGACACTTGAAAGACAATATGATGGTGGTGGTTATATTGTTTTGGCTTCTGGAACTAGTTTAAGTACTTCAGGTGTTACTATTTCAGCAACACTTGATAATACTATACCAACAACTGCTACTACTATTAATTATAGAATTACATATGTTGATGAATATAATAGTGGTAATGGTGGTGCGCAATCAATAATATTTAATTATTTTTCACATTGGGGATATAATACTGGAACATCATTAACTAGTGGACAAGTTATTGCACTTGCAAATAAGAATTTCTTAGCAAGTCGTGCAATGACAGATACATTTACTGCTGCTTTATTAGAGTATACATATTATAGTTATCCAGCAAGTTATGGTGCTATTACAAGTATTATTTTAGATGGAGTAACACCGATATTAGGTGCATTTACTGAAATTAATAGTGCACTTAGTGTGACAAATAGTTATGGTGAATCACTTAATTATAGAGTTTATAAGAGTAATTTACCGGGTGCATTTACAGCAAATAGTGTAGCATTTAGTTAACAATAAAATAATGGAAAATAAAAACATACGATAATGGCGATTAAAAGACCAGACATATACGAAAATAATAACCCAGCATATAGTATTGCCGATGGTGATTTCGTAAGAGGTGGTATCAGAACTGGAGTAGCTGACTTAACTGCATTATATGCATTAGACCCTAGTCCTTCTGTACCTGACCAATTTAAAGAAAACGCATCAATTGTTTATGTTAGTGGTGAAACTGCATATTACGTACTAGTAGACATTACAAACATTGGTAATGCTGCTGGTTGGGAAATCTTCAATAGTGGTTCGGGTGGTAGTGGAACACTAACTGGCGCAACAAATGGTTTACGTCTCGTGGAAAGCGGAACAACAGTTGTGTGGGGTGGTGAGCTTACAAGTGGCACTACAATTGGTGGTTCAGGATTACATAATGTAACATTTAATAATATTAATAATTTCCAAATAACACCAAGTGGTAGTTCAACAATTACTTTTGGTATTGATGAGACAGGTTTGCTTTATAGTTTTACTGGTGGTTCAATAACTTATGATGATACTAGTGGTTTAAAATATGGTGGTGATTATCATCTAAATTATGTTGACCGTTCACTTGTTGATAAAAAATATGTTGATGATAGGGATGCTGCTGTATCTGGTACTACGCTTAGTGCTGCTCAAAATTATACTGATGTTTGCGTAAGTGCTTCTACAATTACTGTTTCAAATGGTTTAACAAAAACAGGTGGACTTATTGAATTAGGTGGTGTTTTAACTAAAACAACTACAGTTGGTTGGAGTGGAACAAATTGTGGTATTTGTTTAGATTTCAGTTCTTATGGTGGTGATGATAGAAGACTAACTATCGGACAACAACAAGGTGTTTCTAATTTTACACAACTATATTTACATGATGGATGTACACAAATATTAACTAATAATGCAGCATGTAGTTCAACAATTACGTATACTCCAAATTATGTAACTTTTGATGGTTCTAGTACATTTCTTGGTGCTGTATATGCTAGTGATTATTCTACTAATTATACTTCTCGTTCACTTGTGGATAAGGAATATGTGGATAATGCTATTGCAATATCTGGTGGTAGTGTAATTACTGGTGCAATAAATGGATTAACAATAAGTGGTGGTAATGTTGTGCTTGGTGGTACTTTAACTGGTTCAACAACAATTACTGGTTCAGAGTTATTGGGAATAAATGTTAACTCACTTCATCTTACAGGTGTTACAACAAGTATTGGTGGTATTCCTTATCTAAAAGGTACTATTACTGGTAGTGGTGGATTACTTTGTATTGATGGAACAAGTGGTCAAATTTGTCAAACATCTTTTTCATCATTTGGTGGTATAACTGGTGCAACAAATGGTTTAACTGCAACAGGAAATGAAGTTCGTTTAGGTGGTACTTTAACAGGAGAAACCACCATTACTGGTGACCAAAATATAAATATTTGTTCAGGTGATGGTACTTCTGATACTAATATGTATATCTACAATTCTTCTTCCCCGGGTTTCTATCTTGAATCATATGATGATACTAATTTTACTGATATTGATTTAAGTCCAACAAATATATATTTACAGGTTAATAGTAATGAATTAAGAATTGCTGGAGAAGTTAGTGAAGAATCACATTTGTGTTTGGTTTGCAATCCATTTAAGATTATTGCAAGTAGTAGTGGGTTAACAAATGGTGTTTTCTATTATGGTGGTGATTATAGTAGTTATTACACTAACCGTTCAATTCCTGATGTTGCATATGTAACTGGATTGACTTCTGGAGGTATTACTACAGTAAATAATGGTTTAACTAAAAATGGTACGAATGTTCGTCTTGGTGGTACTTTAACTGGTTCAACATCAATTAATGCAACTGGACAAGATTTGGGTATTGAAACATTGAATTCTGGTTTATATATTGACGATAATCAAATAATATTATGGTCATGTAATAATTTTTTAAATGTTTCTACTGGAAACACAACATATAATAGTGATGATGGTGCTGGTATTCAATATGGAGATGATTATTCTTCTGGTTATGTTGCTCGTTCATTAGTTGATGCGGAATACGTATCTGGTACTACTTATATAACTGCAAGTAATGGTATTGTTAAATCATCAAATAATTTCAAATTAGGTGGATGTTTAATTCAAAATACATTTATTAGTGGTAATAGTAGTTGTTTAGGTTTTGGTATAGGTTCAAGTCCAATAAATACTTTCACTGTTTGTGCTGGTGCAAGTGGAATGTATTCAACAACGACAACAGATATTAATGCATCTACATCAGTTGGTGTTGTTAGTGCTGCGATTAATCTTACTGGTGCTGTTTGTGTAACAGGAGCTTTAGATACGAGTACAACAGCTAGAATTGGTGGTGCTTTAACATTAAGCTCTGTTGCTGGTAGTGGTGGATTACTTTGTATTGATGGAACAAGTGGTCAAATTTGTCAAACATCTCCTTCATCATTCGGTGGTATAACTGGTGCAACAAACGGTCTTACTGATTGTGGTTCACAAGAACTTGGTCTTGGTGGTACATTATCAACAGATGTTATAATAGACAATCAAGATTCATATAGCATAGAAATTAATAATCCATATAATAATAATGCATTTACAATAAATCAACAGTATTTAAATGCTTATTATGAATCTGGTAATATTTACAACAATTTAAATATAGATTATAATAATTTTACTATTGATTTAGGGGATGGTGGTAATAATTTTTATGTATATAATGATTCTAAAGTTTGTGCAACTATAGCAGAAACATATACTTCTGTTCAAAATTCTAGTGGTGAGGAATTAAAAATTTCTCTTCATACAACAAATGGTATAGTAATTACAGATGAATCTTCATTTGGAGGTGTTAAATATGCTGCTGATTATTCTTCTAATTATACTAACCGTTCAATTCCTGATGTTGCATATGTAACTGGATTGACTTCTGGAGGTATTACTACAGTAAATAATGGTTTAACTAAAAATGGTACGAATGTTCGTCTTGGTGGTGCTTTAACGGGGAATACAAATCTTACAGGTGCTTATGATTTAAGTTTTAGTCACACAAATATTAATCTTACTGGTGCTGTTTGTGTAACAGGAGCTTTAGATACGAGTACAACAGCTAGAATTGATGGTGCTTTAACATTAAGCTCTGTTGCTGCTGGTTCAAGTTCAACTGATGATGTTATGGTTATTACTTCAGGTGGTGTAGTTAGAAAAGTTAGTGGCAATACCCTTGGAGAAAATAATAATAATTATGCAACAACTGCTATTACTTCTGGTGTTACATTAACATCTATTCAATATACTGTACTTGCAAATACTACTGGTGGTACAATAACAATTACACTTCCTGCTTCACCAGCAGATGGTCAAGCATATAAAATTAAGGATGCAGGTGGAGATGCACTTTCAAATAATATTAATATTGCTGGTAATAGTAAAAATATTGATGGTTCAAGTACTGCAACAATCAATACTGATTATGGTGCAATTGAAATCGTATATGACTCAGGTCTTGATGAATGGTATATATTATCATTCGTCAATTAATAATAAAATTGATATTAAAAATGGGAAACATATATTTCCCATTTTTTTTGTTGTTATTTGAGTTTTTACTGAAAAATCTAGTATTTATAAAAAAATATAAAATTTTATAATATTTGGTAACAAAAAAATTATGGTAATAGACGATAAAATAAGAGATAATGATAAATATTTAATATTTGAAGTATCTGGTGGACACGGAAAAAATGTTATGGCAACTGCTGTGATTAGAGCAATAAAAAAACAATATCCAGAATATAAAATTGTAGTTGTATGTGCATGGGATGGTGGTTTTTTTTACAACCCAGATGTTTTTAGGTTTTATACGTTCGGTCAGATGCAATTTTTCTTCACAGATTTTATTAAACCTGATACCAAAATTTTTAAACACGAAGTTTATCATAGTGAAGACCATATATTACAAAGAAAACATTTAGTAAATTCATGGTGTGATATGTATAGTATTAAACCTGATGGTGTTAAACCTAAAATCTATTTAAACCCTAGAGAAATCGAAATTGCTAAAGATAAGATAAAACCAGATGGTAGACCAATTATGTTATTACAAACGCATGGTGGCTCTCCAAATGCTCAATACAGTAAGAAATCATGGTTCAGAGATATGCCAATTGAAATAGCGCAGAAGCTCGTGAATTATTTTAGTAAATCATATCGAATATTACATCTTCGTACACCCGAACAACCAGCACTTCAAGGCACTGAATTATTAAATCTACCGTTTAGAGAACTTTACGCTGTTTTTCCTTTGAGTCAGAAAAGATTGTTTATTGATAGTTTTGCACAACATGTTGCAACAGCTTTGGATTTACAGAGCACTGTTGTTTGGATTGGTAATAAACCAGAAATTTTTGGTTACGAAGAAAATATTAACATTTTACCGAATGCTGAACATGTGAGAGAATTAAATAAGTTTAGTTATCTTGACCAATTTGATATCAGTGGACAGATACAGCAATTCCCTTATAATACAGTAAATATGTTGAATATTAATGAGATAATTGAGGGAGTTAATAAACAAAAATAGTTATTTTTTTGTGAATTTATTGTATTTATTATTAATATATAGTAAATTTACTAAATGAAAAAAGAATTACATGAAATATTGTTTATTGATAATAAATTTATATCCAATAGATTTAGGGATGATTTTTTTAAGAAAAACCATCCTTTGTTATATAATAAAATACATAGTGAAATAATTAACGATTATTCATTTAAGGAAAAGGTTTATATTTTATATCATAAGATTAATAATCCTATCTGTGATGTCTGTAATAAAAAAACAAAATTAATTAGTTTCTCAAAAGGATTTTCAAAATATTGTTCGAAACAATGTATACAAAAAGATGAGGTGGTAAAAAATAAGGTCAGGGAAACTAATTTAAAAAAATTTGGGTTTGATAATCCTAATAAAAATTCTGATATTATAAAAAAAAGAAATCAAACAATAAAAAATAAGTATGGTGTTGATAATATATTTCAATCGGAAGAAATTAAGGATAAGATAAAAAACACTAATTTAAAAAGGTATGGTGTTAATAATCCTTTCCAATCGGAAGAAATTAAGGATAAGATAAAAAACACTAATTTAAAAAGGTATGGTGTTGAACATAATAGTCATTCTGAAATGGTTGTTAATAAAAGGAAAAAAACATTCATGGAAAAATATGGTGTTGATAATCCTAATAAAAATTCTAATATTATAAAAAAAAGAAATCAAACAATTACGTTAAATTACCAAAAAAAATATTCAATAAAATTAAATTTATCTGAAAAAGATATAGTCACATCACCAAATGATAATGTGACTATAAGAAATTTATGTCCTATACATCAAACATTTAAAATTAATAAACAAAATCTATTCAATAGATTGCGATATAAAATTGAAAATATTTGTACAAAATGTAACCCAATTTCCGATTTAATAACAATAAAGGAAAATGAAATTAGTGATTTTATTCAGACACTAAATATTAATTATATTAAGAATGATAGGAAATTTCTAAGTGGGAAAGAGATTGATATATTGATGTTAGATAATAGCTTGGGAATTGAATTTAATGGATTATATTGGCATTCAGATAAATATCGGGATAGTAAATATCATTTAAATAAAACAGAGGTTTGCGAACAAAATAACATTCAACTATTACATATTTTTGAAGATGAATGGTTTTTTAAAAAGAATATTGTTAAATCGATTATAAAATCTAAATTAGGAATATTTAATGAAAGAATATTTGCACGTAAATGTAATGTACAATTATTAAATAACAATCAATTAGTTAATAATTTTCTCGAAAATAATCATATGCAGGGAAAGGTCAACTCAAAAATTAATATTGGGTTATTTTATAATGATGAATTAGTTTCATTAATGACTTTTGGAAAGAAAAGAATTGCTTTAGGTAATAAAAAGAATTTACAAGATGAGTATGAAATGTATAGATTTTGTAATAAACTAAATACTCAAATAGTTGGTGGTGCAAGTAAATTATTTACTTTTTTCATTAAAACATATAACCCCAAAGAAATAATTAGTTTTGCAGATAGACGATATTCAAAAGGGAATTTATATGATAAATTAAATTTTGAATTAATAAAAAAAACTAAACCAAATTATTGGTATTTTAAGAAAAATGAATTGATTAGGTATCATAGATATAAGTTTAGGAAAGACATATTAATTAAAGAAGGTTTTAATTCGAATATGACTGAGTATGAAATAATGACAGAAAGAAAATATTATAGAGTTTATGATTCTGGTAATTTAAAATTTGTTTGGATTAATAAAGAAAAATAGTTATTTTATGGGTTTTTTATTTTAAAAAAATTTCATCTATTGTGAATTAAGTTCTTTCTTTAAGTATTTATTGGAAAAGAATTTTAATGAAATGGCAAATAATACTAAATTAAAATTAATTGATGGTAAGTTCGAACAAATTAGTGTTGATACGTTAAGTTTATCTGGAACTACTATAATATATGGTAATATAGAGTATGGTGGTGATTATTCTTCTGGATTCACAAGTAATTCATTAGTTAATAAGGAATATTTGTTATATCAAATAACTGGTCAAACTGGAACAACATCAATCTCATTTGCTGTTAGTGATGAAACAACTGACTTAACTGTTAATACAACAAAAACAACATTAAGAATTCCATATAATTTCAAATTAAATAATGTTATAGCATCAGTAAGTACAGCACCAAGTGGTTCGACATTAATTGTTGATATAAATAAAAATGGTGGTAGTGTATTAAGTACTGAAATTACTATTGATTCTGGAGAAAAAACATCTGTTACAGCAGCAACCCAACCAGTAATTTCAGATAATGATTTAACTTTTGATTCTGAGATTACTGTTGATATTGACCAAATTGGTGCAATTACTGCTGGTACTGGCTTAAAAATATATTTAATTCAATAAGTATGAATATAATACTTTATAATAAAATAACTAAAGAACGGATATTTAAGAAATATCCAAGAAATGATTTAAAACCAATTGTTGGTTTATCTGATGATTTTATTGTTTATTATGTAATAGAGTCGGATAAACCTAATTATGATAATAGAACACATTCATTAAAATTTAATGAGATATGGAGTGATGATATATATGAGGATAAAGAACATATAAAAATTTGTTATAAAAATTATTATTTATCTCAATTACCAAATGAAATAATAATTGAAAATTTAAATAATTCTGTTGGTGATTGGATTGATAATAATTATCCTTTATGGGAACAAAATAAACATACTGGTCAGATATTACGTCTTAGGTTACAAAAAGAAAAGAGTGAGTGGGATGAATTTGATATTGCTAGATATGAGTGGATAATAAATACTGCTGATTGGGTTAGATCATGTAGACTTAAAAGGGATTTATATGAATATGAATTAATGAATAATATTATTCCTGATTTTATTTGGGATAATAGACCAGATAAACCTAAAATTTTAAATAATAAAAATAATAAAAAACAATAAATTATGTCAGTACAGTGTGTTTTAAGAAGAATCAGTAGTGGTGAAATATTAAACCATAATATTAATTACCCAAATATCGACCCAACCCAACCAGTTAATGGCTTAGACCCAGATTTAGAATTTTTGGCTAAATATGTTCCATTTATAATTCCCGAATACGATTCAAGATTATATATGTTGGGAATATTAGAAGGACCGGGAAGTGGTGCAACAGAATATCATCCAACATATCCTAATTTAAAACAATGGAGAGTTGAATATCAAACAATAAAGAGGTCATTAGATGAACAAATAATTGCAATTAGGAATGCAGAAGAATTATCAAATACGAATGTGTTTCCGAAAACAAAACAATTGAAATATTTAACATTAGGAATTGGAATATTAAATAGAAAAATCGATGGTGCTTCTTTAACCCCAAAAGAAATAACTTTATTGGAGTTAATTCATGATAAAGCATTATCGATATGGCAAAATGACCAAAATGGTAAAGATATGATAGAATTGGTTGATATTAGTGAAGAACCCGATATTGATTCAGGATGGATAAATATTGATCCAGAAAATGAATAGTCTCATGTTTTAATAATGAAAAAAATTAAATCTCAATTAAATATTCAAGATAAATATAAAATGAATATAATCAATCCATATAGATATGCACCTATTGAATCAAATGAATTTGTAACTGAATGGAATTTACCTTCTGGAAGTTTTACTTTTCCTGCTGGAAATGTAGGAACATATGATTCTGAAATTGATTTTGGTGATGGTTCTGGTTGGAAAACAATTAGTACTTATAATGATGCAAATTTAACACATGTATATGCATCAGCGTCTACATATCAAATTAAAGTGAGAGGAACTTTCCCTTGGTTTTATATTAATAATAATTCCTCAATTGACCAATTAATCACTAAGGTTATTCAGTGGGGGGATGTAGGATTTACAACTTTAAATAATTCGTTTTATGGTTGTTCTAATTTAACTGAAATACCAAATGGTCCAATAACTGGTTGTGATCCTTTAGCTAACATTAATCAAATATTTAGATTATGTTCAGGATTAACAGTATTACCATATAATCTTTTACACAACCTAACTCCTGTATCTATAACATATGGATTTAACAATACAGGTATAACTTCAATACCTGATGGTTTTTTAGACACAGGTCAAAGTATAGATTCATTAAACAATACATTTTCACAAACATCTATAACAGCTATTCCAGCTAATCTTTTAGATAACTGTACAGCTTTAACATCTCTTACTCAAGCATTTAGATTAACAAATGTAGCAATATTACCTTCTGGGTTATTAGATAACTGTATAAA
>Ga0307380_10003040_pt1 | contig 23454 bp, 24 predicted proteins | sample UN3MG_FD_202239 | JGI IMG/M metagenome (GOLD analysis project Ga0307380, IMG submission 202239) | Soil microbial communities from Risofladan, Vaasa, Finland - UN-3 | ecosystem: Environmental > Terrestrial > Soil > Coastal area > Acid sulfate soil | place: Finland: Risofladan, Vaasa | collected... | reverse complement strand
TGATCACTTTTTCCCCGTCCCTTTTAGGGAGACGTTGTCTGAAAGGCAGGCCGGCTACCGGGATGGCGATGCGCTGGACCTGGATTTTCTCCCCGGGGCATCCCAACGCTTGCAATCGTGCCTTCATATGCGGTCCCTCCACCAGGAACAGGTCGCCATCTTTGAAAAGACGCTGGTATTCCTTTTGCCATGAAGCCAATGATGAGGCCTGCGACATGTCGTGCCCGTAAAACGTGGTTACCAGGGGGAGATGCAGGGCGCGCTGCAGCCGCAGTGCCCAGACCCCGTTGTGGCCGAAATGGGCATGCAGAAGCCGGGTTTGCCGTTGCTTCAGGAATCGTTCCGTCGGCAGCTCCCGGCCCAGGATGCGCCGCGCCATACCCTGCAGCCACCAGCGCAGGCTTCCGCGCGCAATAGTAAGTGAATGACAATCGGTTGCGGCCAGAGGGAATTGATCGAGGTTGCGGAATTCCCAGGCCACTAAGAGCGGATGAAAGCGATTCAAATTGGCGATTACGTTGAAGATGAAGGTTTCTGATTTTTCAAAGAAACAATTGTGGATATGGACCACGACGGAGTTCATGGCGGTGGCTGGATGAACAGATGCAGTTTTCGAAATCATGATGTTTCCATTTTAACGCAAGCGCCGCCTGGACGCCATTTGTTCGCGTAGTAACTGCAGCAGGTCCCGGTAAGCGGCAATTCGGCAGAAGTGGATCAGCAGGAGATAGACTGCCATTCCTGCTCCCACCAGTGAAAATAACGAGATCCAGCCCGGGCGCACGAAAATGAAGCGCTGCAAGATGAACACTGCGGCGCTCATGGCGGCGGTACAGGCAAAAATCCCGGACAGATTGGCGACCATGCGCGAAAAAGTCAGCCCTATGATCTTGCCGGCCACCCTCCACGAGGGATACCAGAGGATCAGGAAGCCGCTGAGAGCATACGCTCCCGCCACGCCGCGCACTCCCCAGCGTAGGCCAACGAGAAAGGCGGCGGCATATACGATCCCGGCCGCCAGACCGATGCGAAACATGATATCGGTCCGCCCACGCGCCGTATAGATCCACCCCAGGGTGGTCCCTACCGACTGCAGCAGGCCGACCGCGGCCAGGATGCGCAGGACGCCGGCGGCATCCTGCCAGGCGGCGCCGAACACGGTCACGATAAAAAGGTCGGCAAGTACGGACATGCCGGCCATGATGGGGAAGGAGACCAGGGCGATCAGGCGGGCGGCCCGCAGGTAAATTTCGCGCAGGTGTTCGGTCTGGTCCTGGATGGAAGCCATGGCTGAAAACATCACCCGCGAGACGGTCCCGCTCACCTGGCTGATCGGGTAGAGCATCAGGTTGTATGCCCGGGAGTAGATCCCCAGGGAAACTGCCCCAATGAATTTTCCGATGATCAGGTTGTCCAGGTTGCGGATCCAGTAATTCAGGAAATTGAATCCGGTCAGCGATGAACTGAAACGGCGCAGTTCCCGCCAGGCCGGAAGGTCGAAGGTAAGTTTAGGATGCCAGCTGCTCTGCTGCCAGCTCAAAACGGAAGTGAGGAGGGTGGCCAACAGCGTTTGCAGCACCAGGCTCCAGATGCCCCAGCCGTTCAGGGCCAGCAGGATAGCGGTTGTCCCGGAAACAAGGACCGAAATGGTTTCTATCTTGGCAATTTTTCGGAAAGCCATGGCTTTTTGCAGTAGGGCCATGGGTAATCCCCCCAGAGCAGCAAGAATGAAGTTCGGGGCGATTCCCAGACATAGGGCTGTCAGGCGCGGATTCCCATAGAAGCGGGCGATGAGCGGGGCGCCGGCAGCCAGCAACAAGGTCAGGATGATGCCGACGGTCAGTTGCAGGAAGAACACCGTGGACTCATGCCGCGGCTGGACGTCCTGCTTTTGAATCAAAGCGGCACCCAGCCCCAGATCCCTGAAGGAGGCGGCAAAACCCGTGAATATCAGGACCATGGCCAGGGCTCCGAAATCACTTGGAGACAGCAAGCGCGCCAGCAGGATGGAGACACTGATCTGCAGAATCTGGCGCAGGACTTGCGACAGCCCGCTCCAGCCCAGGCCGTGCAGGGTGCGATGCCGCAGGGAATCGTCGGCAATTTTTATTTGGTTCAAATGGTCGTTCATTTGCTTTTGGTCACCCAGAGATCGATTTGCTTTTCTTCCTTCAATAAACGGCCCAGGCAGACCAGTCGCCGCTTCAGGGATCGGATGGCGGCGAGCGCGAGCTTGGTTTGCCTCGGTGCCGCAAATGTTCTAGTGATTTCGGTCGTGTAATGGAGTTCGCGGATCAGGGAGACAATTTGTTTTTCGGTGATCCAGTTGAGTTCACGCAAAGCGGTCAGCGGTCGACCCAAAAGCTTTAAATAAAGGGCGGCGACGGTTTTGTTCATTTTCGGCCAGAAGGGGAGACCGTAATGGGGCTCGAAAAAACTGCTATAGTCCGGAGCGCGAATATAAAGCACTCCGCCGGATTTCAAGACTCTCAACATTTCGTTCAGGCATCTCTGAACATCAAGGACATGTTCCAGGGTCTGGTAGGTGGTGACCAGATTGAAATGGGCGTCGGAAAAAGGCAAGGCCTCGCCCCAGCCGGGAACGAGTCTCTGCCGGTATGCTGCGGGGTATCCCGAGACCGCGATCTTTTTCGCGAAGTACTGCTGTTTCCATGCTTCGGGCTCCACCCCCCAGACATCACAGTCAAGATGCAGTCCGTGCAGGAGAAATGTGCCGCATCCGGCCGCCATGTCAAGGATCCTCCCTTTATCCTTCATGCGGGCGCCGATGACCGCCCAGCGGCCGTCATAGTTGCTCCTGTCGTCGAACCAATTGTTGGTGATGCGGGTGATGCGGGCGGGGTCGTCGTTTCCCGAATACCCTTGGACCTGCTGAAGGATGCGCGCGCGCAATTCCTGCCACAACTCCTGTTCCTTTTGGTTTTGGAAAAGCGGGGCGGATGGAGAACCGTTCATCTTGATGAGGGGAACGCCGGCTTTTCCGGCCTGCGGGCAATGACCAGGTACATTCAGGTCCATTTTTCATTATGATGCAGTTTCTCCAGAATGAGAAAGAGCAGGTTGTTCAGCGCGGTGCAAAGGGAAATGAAGGGCCGGAAAATCCCCCATCGAAAACTTTTCAAATAGTAATTGAATTCGCTTCCGAATGTTGCCCAGAAACCGGAAAGAGCTTTGTTTTCGATCAATTCAAAACCAGCCTTGTCAAAAAGATACTCAATGCCATAGCGGGTAAAGCGGAAAAAATCCCTCGGTTCCTCATGCAGATGCCAGAACAACGGAACGCTGTACAAGGCAACCCCGCCCGGCTTGAGCACGCGGTATGCTTCGGCCAGGGCCACTTGCGGTTCTTCCAGGTGCTCGAGGACCGCCGTGCACAAGACACAGTCGAATTCGCCATCGGTCGCAGGCAAGGCATATGCCGTTCCGATGCGGTCGATCGCCGAGCGGTCGTGCAGGGTTCCGGAATGGTCGACGCCGATATAGCGTTCGACAAAACGCCCAATCAGGTCGCTTTTCCACTTGTCTCCGCAACCGATGTCGAGCAGAGAGCCGTGGAAATAGCGGGCCGCCGCGGCCTCGATCTGCCGGCCGGCCAGGCGCACCACCAACCAGGCGGGGTGGTGCAGGGGGCGGTGGGCGTAGTAGCGTTGCTTGGGGGCTTTGGCAAACATCAGCGGCGCTCTCCGAATAGTGGGGGGCCGTTGCCGGCAGGCGTCCGGGCTGCCCGGGCGGTGAGAAGTTCCCTCAGTATACGGAGCAGTTTTTCCTGTTCATCATCAGCGGGCTCGTGGTGCTTTTCCTGGAATGAGTCAACGGCCGGGTTTTTCTCGCGCGTACCGGGGCAGCGTCGCCGGATTTCGCCGATAAGTGCTTCCGGGGCCCGGCAGAATTCGGCATACGGGATGTACAGAACCCGGTCCGGATCGATGCGGCCGAGGTCTTTGTCCATTTTCTCCTGGATGTCGATGAGTTGGCGCGGGATCTGTTCTACAACCGGAAGGCTGTGGATTTCTTTGTAGCACTGCGGTACGATGGAAAACCAGCGTGAGCCATCGGGGCTGAGCCGGCGCCTGCCGATCAACACGGAAATGGCGACGTCGGCAAGCGAGCGCTGAATGACCAGGAAATGAGCATTGGGGAAAATGCGGGCCAGCACGTTCAGACGCAGCAAGTGCTTGACGTTCTTGTTCATGAAGGCGGCACCGGAAAAAATGTCCTGCATGCGCAGCACGGTCTGACGTACCACCTGCAAGTTCTTGGCAGGCACATCGTCGATCTCCAGGTAGCGGTCGATATCGAAGTAGTAGCCCCAGAAGGACCCGGCTTCGCGCGGCGCCATAGGGCCCAGGTTGCGGCCGTATTCGCTCTGGAAATCAGACCAGTAGGGTGGATGGATGCGGCGCTGCCAGCGGCTTACCGTGCACGGCGCCAGCGGGAAGCGGCCGACACCGTTGGTGAAATAGGCCAATTCCAGGCGGTGGGCAAGGTACTGGCTGACCAGGGTGGTGCCCGTCCGCGGCAGGCCGATTAAAAAAAGTTGTCTTGAATTGCTTGGGCGGGCATTGGCCCTTTCCCACTTCTCCAGTTGGGCCAGTATTCGATTTATCCACTCGAGCCGCATCTTAATCTCCACGAACAGCGAACAGTACATTGTTCTCCGGCCCGTTCAGTGGATTGCGGTGCCTCCGTATCTGTTTGATGTGAAGCCCGTTGCGTTTCAGCAGGCGATGCCAGAAGAATCGGGAGCGCACGCGTTTATCTACTAGTAGCGCTTTAGTGTTGGATGTGTTGCGTGTTTCTGCCCAGGAGGAAAAGTCATCATTGCTATGAAATTGGGTGTTCTGACTGATCCACCCAAAATGCCCGCTGATGATAAAAACGCCTCCAGGGAGAAGTCGGGCGGCCAGGCGTTCAACCACCATTTCCAGTTCCGCATCCTCTACGATATGGAACATGACCCCGATGGCGCTGATTAGGTCGACAGCTTCGGGAAGTGGGTTTGCGCTGGCCACATCCTGGTTAATGACCGTCACCGGCAATGAACGGAAACGTTCCTGCAGGCGCATGGCGGCCACTGTTGAAATTTCGATCGCCGTCACCCGTCCGGTTCGGAAGGTTTGCAAATAAAAATTGGTCCAGTGCCCGCTTCCCGCTCCGATATCCAGGACGTGTTTAATCTCTGGTACCCCTCGCTGGCAGGACATGAATTCGATAATCGCATTTTCGACCTGGTTGTAATGGTAATTGACCAACAGAGGGTTTGCGTCGGGGGATACGGTGTGTCCATCCCCCTTGCTTCCCTCTAGGGAATAATAGGATTCAAAAAATTCCTTGGCATGGTAGGCGCGAATTGAACGCTGTTGATAACGCAGGGGGAGCAGGTAAGTTTTGACGATTCGGTAAGGAAGTATTCGGCAGAGCGAGTTGTAGATTTTCTTCAGCATTCCATGCTCCTTATTGACGGATCCGCTCCAATACACAGTGTAACACAGTTCGTCGCACCGCTACAGGTGAAGGTTTTTGGCAGGTGGAGAAAGTTTGTTTGAATCGCCTGGTCCCCTCTAGTGTTCCGCTGGGATTAAAATCATAGATGCCGAAACCCTCTGTGATAGCTTGTTTGATCATTTGTGCGGTAAGTAGGTTGCGCACGCCTAGGGCGAATGAAGCCGGGTTATATGCCGCCAGCCACTCCACTGTGTGGCGATTGTGGTAAAAATTGACGCTGCCGCCGACCAGTCGTCCTTCGTGATAGGCCAGCCACAAACGGCATGTTTCATGGGATAGAGTCTGCAGGGCCCGGAACAGCGAGTCCGGGTAGGAAACAGTTGCCTGCTTGCCCCAGCGCTCAATGGATTGGCGGTAGAGCGTAATGAAGGCATCCCATTCTGCAGTTGTGATGGCCTGTCGGACGGCGATGCCGGCACGCTCCCCTTTGCGGATCTGCTTGCGGCAACTATAGCGTACGTGCTCCAGCAACTCGCCTTTTGGGCGCAGGATCTCCAGGTCGAGCACTTCGCTGCTGTCCTCGCGCCATGTCCAAAGGCCCGGGCGGGTTGTCGCGTATTTTTGCAACGCCTCAGCCAATAGGCCTGCGTGTGGTTCGTATGGATTGAGTCGCCAGGTTAGGGAGTGGCGCCATGACAACGAATGGATCGCTTTTAAAAGGTGCTTCTGTGTCACTCCGGGGCCGTAAAGTGCCCCGCCGTATGTGCCCGCAGCTGACAGAATCCTTTCATGAACAAGACCCCGGTATAAACGAGAAACTGAGTACGGCATGACCAGTTGCTGTCCGTCGGCGAATTCGCAGTATATGGCACCGGGCTTGAGCATTCCGACAACCTCCCACAATTCGGCCCAGGCACGCGTATGAAAAAAAGTGGCATGGATGCATTTGCGGGCGGCCTCATCCCATTCAACTGTGGTAGCCGAACGGACAGTAAGAAGTCGGGGTAGCATCTAGTTAAGGATACTCCATATGGCGGTGGTCACATTGGTAATATCATCGCTCAGTTTGGGTGAGAACGGCAGGCAAGCCACGACTTCGGCGATCTCTCCCTCTTCGATGAGCGGGCTGCCGAACACCAGAAAATTCTTTCTGCGGGGCATAGAATCTATTTTACCATACTATCGGCCGCAAATGATTCAGAACTGCCTTATGATCTCACTTATCTTTTCCTGGGCCTGTTTTTCCAGGTAGGGATGCATGGGCAGGCAGCGGCAAGCGGTGAAGGAAGGGTGAGGCGTGAGGGGTGAAGAGTAAGGCGTGAGGAGTAAGGAGTAAAGAGGTAAGAGTGAGAGTAAGGAGTTATGCATTCTTTGTCTTTCCGCGTTCTCGAAGACTTCGTAGTAATCCGCCAATCAATGCAAAAAGTCTGTCAATTCTTTCCTGAATATCTGGAACATCTTGCATATAACCCAGGTCGTTCGAAATAAGCAACTGTGTTTCAAGCTCGCTTAAAGATCCCCTGGCAATAATCAGGAATTGTATAAACTCTCTGTCTCCGCCTCTTGCCGCACCTTCACCGATGTTACTTGGAATAGATACGGCTGCACGGCGCATCTGACTAACAAGGCCATATATTTCTTCCTTCGGAAAATCTCGGGTCACTCGGTAAATTTCCTTGACCAATTCCATCGCATCCTGCCAAGCCTTCAATTCATGATGTTTCCTCACCCCTTACTCCTCACGCCTCACCTAAAATGATTTGGCAAATTCTTTCCTGGGCTTCCTTTTCCAGATAAGGATGCATGGGCAGGCTGAATATCTCTCCGGCGATCTTTTCGGCGACCGGGAAGTCGTTTTTGCGGTAGCCCAGGTCGGCGAAGGCCTCCTGCAGGTGCAGGGGAATGGGATAATACACGGCGGTGGGGATGTTGTTCTCGCGCAATTTTCTGATCATCTCCTGGCGCCGGGGATGCAGCACCGAATACTGGGCCCAGGCCGAGATGTTCTCGGGCAGGATTCTGGGCGTCTGCACCGCTCCCTCCAGCATGGCGCTGTAACGGGCGGCCGCCTGCTGGCGCAATTCGATCTCCTCGGCGAATATTTCCATTTTGGCCAGCAGCACCGCCGCCTGCAGGGAATCCATGCGGCCGTTGATGCCCACGCGCACATTGGTGTACTTGTCCGCCCCCTGGCCGTGCACGCGGATCGAGAGGAGCTGTTCGTAAATATTTCGGTCGTCGCTGAAGATCATGCCGCCGTCCCCGTAGCAGCCCAATGGCTTGGCCGGGAAAAAGCTGGTGGCGGCTACCGTTGCCAGTGCCCCGGCTTTCTTGCCCTTCTGGCTGGCGCCGAAGCTCTGGGCCGCGTCCTCCAGGACGAACAGCTTGTACTTGTCGGCAATGTCCTGGATGGCCCGGTAATCGGCGGGCTGGCCGAACAGGTCGACCGGGATGATGCCCCGGGGCCTTAATTTTTTCTCGGCTTTAACTCGTTCTATCTCCGCCTCGAGTTTTTGCGGATCGATATTGAATGTCTCCGGGTCGATATCCACGAACACCGGGGTGGCCCCCAAAAGCCGGATGACCTCGGCCGTGGCGATGAAAGTGAAGGTGCTGGTGAATACGGCGTCGCCGGGGGCGATCCTTTCAACCATTAGCGGCATGAGCAGGGCATCGGTGCCGCTGGCGACGGAGACCGCGTGGGGCATGCCCACGTAGGCGGCCAGTTTGTCTTCGAGTTCCCTGATCTCGGGGCCCAGGATGTATTGGCCGTGATCCAATATCCTTTTGAAGCCGGCTTCGATCTGCCCGCGAATTCTTTTTTGCTGGGCTGCTAAGTCAATGAATTGCATTCTTGTCTCCTTGATGGTTTTAAATGGCGAATTTCATCTCAATAACCATATGTTTTATGCTCCCTGATGCTTTTTTTATCCAAACTAGCGCAGTTCCATGAAAACTGTTCAGGCAAACAGGCGGAAAAAAAATAAATCATCTTGCAAAATCAATCAAGTATATCATATAGTTGTTTCTTTTTTTTTCAAGTTCGCCTGTCTCACGAAGGATATGTGTTAAAACCGGTCATTTCCCGGTGAATTCAATCGCTAAAAACGACTTGATGGTGATTGGTCGGATTTGGCAATAAAATTGCCTATAAAGATCGGGTAGTTAATATTTTTAAGGAAAAATATATGAAAAAAAATGGTTTTACCTTGATCGAATTGCTGATCGTTGTGGCCATCATCGGCATCGTGGCGGCGATCGCCATCCCCAACCTCCTGGTCGCTTTACAGAAAGGCAAACAGAAAGCAACCATCGGTGATTTGAAAACGATCGGCACCGCCATTGAATCCTACTTCACGGATTGGGGGATCGCTCCCCAAAGTGATGAATTTTTGGGGCCAAATTCGACACCCTGGTTCCAGCCCTTTTATATTAAAATTGTTCCCAAAACTGATGGCTGGGGGCATCGTTTCAATTACATTTTTAGTTCGGATATCGGTGAATACTCGGCCTATTCAAACGGGCGCGGATATGATGCGGGTGCAGCTCTTGATGCTTCCCCGGGGATTTATATGTGTACTTCTATTAGCGATTTCTCTAATGATATTTGTTTCTCCAGCGGTATTTTTACTGTCGGGCCTTATTTGAAAAGATAATAACCTAGGACTCTTGTTTTAAACGACTGGAAGGTGAATGAGGGTACTTTTTTTATTATATCTTTTTTGTTGATTGGGTTGCATATCGGTTTTCCATTTTCTTGTTCTCCATTAATATTTTGACAATAATTGTCATTTATTTTGACTTTTTTTGGTGATTGGCGGTGGCGTCAAGTTTAAAAATGCTTTCAATTCATTGGTTTGGCTTGGCATAAAAATTGCTTAAAATAAGTAGATCCTTAAAGGAGGTTCTAATATGAACAAAAAAGGTTTCACTTTGATTGAACTGCTGATCGTCGTAGCCATCATCGGTATCATCGCCGCGATCGCCATTCCCAACCTTCTGGTTGCCCTGCAGAAAGGCAAGCAGAAAGCGACCATGGGTGACTTGAAAACGATCGGCTCGGCGATCGAGAGCTATGTTACCGATTGGTCCATTGTTCCCCAATCAGATACATTCTTGACTGATGGTGAAACAGTTGTAACTGATTACTTCGAGCCGTTTTATATCAAGATAGTTCCCCCTGCGGACGGCTGGGGCGTTGTTTTCCATTATGTTTGGTCAACAACTGACGAGTATACTGCTTGGTCCGGCGGACGCGGCGGCGCTGTGGGGGATTCTTTGGCAGCTGCCGGGTTATATATGTGCACCAATATTTCCGATTTCAACCTCGACATCGCTTACTCCAACGGTCTCTTTACCTCCGGTCCCCAAGTTAAAAGATAAGTCAGGCGCATAATTGCTCAAAGGTGGCTGGAAGATTCTTCCAGTCACCTTTTTTTTACTGCTTATTTTTTCGGCCAGCGAGGTTAAGGGCCTATTTTTCGTGCGCCTGGCCTATTTCTTCTTCCTGTTGGCATTTTTCTTCCTTTGCAGTTGTTTTCGGCTGGAAAAGATCCTGGCCCCCATAAGCGGGGGAATCGCCTTAATCGTTTTCATTTATGGCATCATTCAGAAATTCATCCTCTTTCCCTGGATATTGAGCCAGGTAGGTCCCGGACCTTCTATTTATTCTCAGGCCATGCACGCCCGGGTTGCCTCAGGGCGCATTTTCGCTATTTTCCCCCTGCCCACTCTGTACGCCATGGTCTGCGGCCTGCTGTTGATATTTATTGTTCACTATTTCTATCAGGCCCGGGGCCGGAGCCGGATCTTCTGGTTTTTCCTGCTGCTCCTCGGCGCCTTCAACCTGGTCCTGAGCCAGTCCTTCGGCGGCATCATTTTCTTTACCCTGGCCGTGTTGTTTTATCTTTTCGTTTCGGGTGTCTTTAAAATCAAATACCTGGCCCCGCTGCTCATGGTCCTGGCCCTTGTTTTTTTCACGGTCACCGCCCTGCGCTTCTCCGAAGCCCGGGAGCTGGCCCCGGTCAAACTCCGCTTCGCCAACTGGCTGCAGGCCGGCCGCGTGATTGCCGCGGCGCCGCTGCTGGGCGTGGGGCTGGGTAATTACGAAACCGCGGTGCCGGCGCATGTTTATCCGGGCGAACCCGCTTCCATCTACGCCCACAATTTTTTCCTGCAATTGGCGGCGGAATGCGGAATTCCCTTGTTCCTTTTGCTGATCGCCATTTCCTTTCCTTTCCTCAAAAAAAACCTGGCAAACTTATTGCACCCTGAAAACGCCTTGTTCGCGTCGGCTGCCATCCTGATCCTGCTATTCAATATTTTCGATGTGGGCAATTACTTTTTCGCGGCCGGGATCAGTTTTGCCGTGGTGTTTTCCCAGATCACCAGGGTGGAGGGCCCGGCGCGGCCGCGCCATGTCGCTGCTGTCTTTTTGCTGGCGGCCGTACTGCTGGTCAACGAAACCAGCGCCGGACAACAGAAAACCGGTGATCTATGGCTAAGCCGGCAGGACCACTTCCAGGCCGAAGCCCATTACCGTCAAGCCCTGGCTCTCAATCCCTGGGCTTACCGCTCCTGGCTGGGGCTGGCCCATATTGCCTGGCAGCAAAATAATTTCTCTGAGGCTGAGCGGATTTTTAAAAAAGTGTTGCAAATTTATCCGGAACAAGCGTATGCCAATTACCGGCTTTCGCAAGCGGCCCAGCGCCGCGGCGCCTACCTGACTGCGCTGGTTCACGCCCGCCAGGCAGCCGCCGCCGACAAGAAAAACAGGAAATACCAGAGGTGGCATGAATTTATTCAAGCAAATTTTGCCAGGTAGCCCGCGCTTTCAGGCAATTGAATTTTCAATCCTTTCAGGGTGGGCACTGCTTTTTCCCGCCAAGCAATCCTATTTGTATTTTCTTGGCTTCGCTTTGTTGCTGGCTGCCTTTACTTTGCGGAAGGTCGTCACGATTAAAAATATTGCCCTGACCCGGTTTTCCTCTTTCCTGCTCTGCTTCAACGCCATTTTCATTTTCAGCACTTTTTTTTCGCCGTATCCCTTCAAATCGCTTTTGTTTGTCGGCGATATTCTCCTGGTGTCGTTGTGGTTCATCCTTTTTTATTTGGAAAAAAGCGACACAGGCAGCTATCTGCGTTTGCTGGCCGTGATGATTTCAGTTTCTTCCCTGGTCGTGCTAATTTTCTTTGTATTACGGGGCGGCAGCGGCCCGGCCGAGCAAATTTTTAAAAATCCCATTCTGCAAGGCATTGTCTCGGCTTTGGCCGCCCTGGTTTTCCTCCATGCCCTGCTGCAAAGATACAGTCATGCCGATCTGGTTCTGCTGGGGCTCAATTTCACGGCCGTGATCATCAGTGCTTCCAAGGCTGCTTTTCTGGGATTGGCCCTGTTCGCCGCGGCCATGATCCTTGCACGGAAGAAACGGTGGTTGGTTTACTTTTTTTCCATCTTGGTGCTGCTGGTGCTGTTGCCCAATCCCCTGCGGCGCATGGTGGGGCATTCGCTGCACCAGGACCCCTATGTTTTGAACCGCCTGGACATATGGAGCATGTCGGCGCGCATGTTCCGCCATCATTTTTGGGTTGGGGTCGGTCCCGACCTGTTCATGGAAGCGGCCAAACGCTTTAATTTCCCCCAGGAAAAAGGGCCGGCACGCTATGGCAAACTTCCCGAATCGCCGCACAGTGATTATTGGAAGATCATCGCTGAAAACGGCCTGCCCGGGCTGGTCCTGGTCCTGGCCTTCCTCTTTTTTGCCATCCGGCGCATGCTCTCGCCCCCCTGGTTCGATCTGCCGAAACTGCTGCTGGGTTTTTTACTGCTGCAGATGCTTCTGATCAATTGCTTTTTCAATTTCTTCTTCATTTTGGTTGTATTTTTGCTGCTGCATGATTTTCTTTTCGTGCGGCAAAAATTTGTATCACTTCAGCCCGACTTGCGGGTCTTTTTTTCGGTTTTTGTGATTTTTTTGGTGTTGACGCTGTACATTTGTCCATATTTTGCCGACCGCTTTCTGAATTCGGCTTCCCGGGAAAAAAACATAGTGCGTCATTTTGCCCTGCTCCAGCGTGCGGAGCTTTTCAGTCCCCTGGACGAAAGGGTGCCCCTGGCCAAAGCTGCATTACTGAGTTCTTTCGCCATAACTAAAGCTAACCTGGAGGCCTGGACCGATGCTGTGGCCAGTCTGCGCCTGGCCCAAAAACTGGATGGTTACGGCAATTCCGCCCTTTTATTGGAATCGGCGCTGTTCAGGGATTTATTGGCCAAATCAGATCAATACCCGGCTTTGGGCGAAGAGATCCTGGCGCCCCTGCGCCGGGCCGAAAAAAATGATCCTTTCAAGCCGTTTCTAAAACTGCAACAGGCGATTGTGCTGCGTGAGTTCGGACGCCTTCAGGAAGCCCGACGCCTGGCAGAGGCCGCATTGGACCTTGAACCTGAATATGTGGCTGCGCTTGTGTTCATCCATGAACTGGACGGCCTTCCGGCCTCGGACCCGGTTCTGCAAAGGCGGTTGGCCCAAATCCGCAGCAAGGCGAAAAAGCTTGGCGCCGAACCCGGTTCTTATCTGTTCAACCTGCACCAGCTGCATGAAAAATACGCCGCGGAACGATGATCAATCGACCTGGGCTTCCAGCCTGATGAAGATGTAAGGATTGCGATAGTCGTTGGTGCGGATCTTGACCATGCTGTTGAAGCTTGCCTTTTCGAAAGGGGTGAAGTGGAGGGTGATTTCGCTGCTCTTTTTGGCGGGAAGAACATTGGTCTTGAACTCCATTGAAACCTCTGGACTGCAGCTGATTTCGAGGATGCGCAGGTCCATGTTGCCGCTGTTGCTCAGGTTGAGCTTGCGCATGTAGGTTTTTCCGATACTGACGCTGCCGAAGGTGAAATGGTCGGGTTGGAGGTCTGCTTGGGCAAAATCCTTCATGGATGCGGTGCCGCTTATGGTCAGGCGGATTTCTGGAGCATCGGGATCGTTGCTGGTCACGGTGATGGTTTTGACGACCTTGCCGTTATAGCCGCTGGTATTGAATTTGCTGGAAATCGTTCCTTTTTCTCCGGGCTGGAAATCTTTTTTGGTCAAGGCGGCGGTGGTGCAGCCGCAGGCAGGAATGACTTTCTTGATGTGAAGAATGTCCGTGCCCGTATTTTCGAATTCAAAATTGATGTCCACGATTTTGCCGCTGTTCACTTCGCCGAAATCCAGGATCGCGTTTTTGAACTTGATGGTCGGCTTGGCAAACAGCACTGCCGCCAGCAAAAAGATCAAAACAAAAATATTTTTTTTCATTTTCCCTCCAATTCCTTGATTTTCTTTTCGATGAGACGCAATTTATCCTTCCACTCCGCCAGATTCCTGGCCAAAACCATGTTCTTGCGCCAAGAGCCGATCTCCTGATGCGGAATACCGGCAACGATCATCCTGGTTTTAACCGATCCGGTGACACCGGATTTGGCTGCGATCATGACCCCGTCGGCGATCTGGATATGATCGGCGAGGCCCACCTGCCCGCCCATGATCACCTGGGCGCCGATCCGCGTGGAACCGGAAATGCCTGTTTGTGCGGAAATCGCCGTGTTTTTACCGATGTGGACATTGTGGCCGATCTGCACCAGATTGTCCAATTTCACGTTCTCGGCCAGGACCGTCTCCTCGATAGTCGAGCGGTCGATGCAGGTATTGGCGCCGATCTCGCAACCGTCGCCGATGATCACTTTGCCTTTCTGGGGAATTTTCACCGCCGAACCGTCGGTGCTGCGTCCGAAACCGAAGCCATCGGCCCCAATGACCGCCCCGGGGTGGATGATCACCCGGTCGCCGATTTCCACGTTTTCGCGGATGACCACCTGGGAATAGATCAGGCATTCACGGCCGATTTTGACATTGTGATAGATGGTCACATTGGCATGAATTTCCGTGTCGGCTCCGATCTGGCTGTCGGCGCCGACAAACGAAAAGGGGCCCACCCTGACGTTGCCTCCCAGCCGGGCCTTTGCGGAAATATCGGCGTTGGCGGCGATGCCCGTGCAGAAAGGGACGCGGGGATTGAAATATTCCAACAGCCGGGCAAAGGCCAGTTGGGGATCGGAGACAAAAACCAGGTTGGCGTAAGCGATCGGACTACCCTCGGCTACGATCAGGGCGCCGGCTTGTAGGCAGGAGATATCGGGGTTTTCCTTTTTTCTGGCAACAAAGGCGATATCGTTCGGACCGGCCACGGCCAGCGCCTGGACTCCCTTGATTTCAAGGGAGTCGTTTCCGCGCAGTACGCCGCCGATCAGGGCGGCAATTTCTTTCAATTCAGGCATTTTTCTCCTTGTCCAGAAGATAGGTCATTTTGGCTCCATAGAGCATGATGCCCATGGTGAGCTCCATCCAGAATCCGAACAGGATAATGGCCACGATCGGATCCTGCATTTTTCTCAGCAAGGACACATGCACCAGATAGTAAGTATATGCCCTTTTGACCGTTTCCCACAATAGGGCTGAAAACAGTGACGCCGTGAACGCCGCCCTGACAGCGACTTTTTTTTCCGGGATCCATTTGAACAGAATGTAAAAAAACAACAGAGTGATCAGGAATGGCAGGAGATATTTGATGAGAAATCCGTTGGTTGCCTGAACCAAAGTGTAATCGATGTAGTTTCTTGTGGCCTCGTATTCTTTAAAAACAGTGGTAATGGTCGAAATCAGCCCGGTCAATAAGAAAGAAGATACGATCAGGATGCCGACGATGAGGAGGAGTCCGAATTCCTTGATGCGTTTGATGAAAAAGCTGCGTTTGGTATTGATGAAAAACATATCGTTGACGAACTGGACGATTTTTTTAAATACCAGTATGCCCATGAAAAAAAACACTCCCAGTCCGAACAGTCCCAGGTCGCCGATTCTGTCGGTTAATTCGGCGGCATGCCTGAAAAAAACCGGAGCGATCTGCTGGAAGAACTCAGGTGAAAATGGATAGATATTTTGCAGGGCGTTGTCCGGAGTGCCCATGAATCCTCTGAACAGGTAGGAAAAAAATATCAGCAGGAAAAATGACGAAAAGATCGAATAGTAAGCCAGGATAGAGGACTTGTCGATGCCGTTTTCGTGCAAAAAGCACTTCAGCGCCAGTAAGGCGCTTTTCAGAATTTTCAATGGCGCTAAGATGCTTTTCCTGTTTTTCATTGGAGAAAAAAAGGGAAGGCCCCGCGCCTTCCCCTTGTATGGTGAAGTTAACGCACCGTGTAGTTGCCCCACCTGACGAAAAACAGAATCAGATCGATGAGCAGGACGTAGATAACCAGGGATTCCATCAGGGCCAGGGCGATGATCAGCAGGCCGCGGATGGAATTGGCTGCAGCCGGGTTGCGGGCAATGTTGTCTGATGCATTGCAGAAAGCCTTGGACTGGCCGAAAATACCCATCATGGCCGCCACGGTCAGACAAACGCTGCCGATAAGGATGGTCCAGAAAAACAGTGTAGTGACGGACATGGTTTTGTCAGGGCTCTGCGCCGGCAGAGCCGCGGTCAGGGCCAGCAAACCGGCGACGACTAGAATTGATTTTTTTCTCATAAACATTTTCCTCCTTTAATAGTGTTCCGATGCGATGGCGCCGGCCAAGTAGACCGACGACAGCATAATGAAGATATAAGCCTGTAGCAAAGATGTGAAGATGGCCATGGCCATCATGGGCAGTGGGGCGAAAAAGGGAACCAACGAGACCAGGATGATGATCACCAGGTCTTCACCGAAAATATTGCAGAAAAGCCGGACAGTCAAGGACATGGGCCGAGAAAAATGGGAAATGATTTCGATGGGTGCGAACAGCCAGCCTAGCCACCAGGCCGGGCCGGTGAATGTTTTCAAGTATCCGAAAAAGCCGTGCTTTTTTACTCCCTGCGAGTGGTAATATAGAAAGATGAAAATAGCGCAGCCGGCCGGGGCGTTCAAATTGGCGGTAGGCGAAGCCATTTCGGGTAAAAGACCCAGAAGGTTGGACAGGGCGATGAACAGTCCCAGCGTTCCCAAGGCGGGAATAAATTTGCGTCCTTCCGTGCCGATCATGTCGTCGACGATGTTGCGGAAAATCAGGTAAAGGGATTCCAGAAGGGTCTGCATTTTGCTCGGGAACAGGGTAAGGTTTTTTACGGTGAGTTTAAAAAAAATCACCAGGATCAGGGTGACGATCATGGCCATGATCACATGGGCGGGAAGGGGATCCCCTTTGAAATGAATGCCGGCAATGGCGGCAGCGGATTTGAGCAGCCGGTTGATCCAGACGGCAAATAAGGGATTATGTTCCATGGAAAAGGTTTTTGCAAAGACGCTGAATTCCCGCCCCGACAATAGCCAAATAAATCATCCCCAGTCCCTGGATGAAAAAAATGATGCCGTGTTTGGCCAAGCGGCTGACGATAAAAAATGTTCCGGTAATGACAAATAATTTCGCCAAGCTCGTTAAGAAAAACATCGTTTTGCCCTTGCCTTTTTCAAGTATTCGGTCTGCTTGCCGGATCAGTATGAAAAAGCCCGTGATACTGATGGCGGCGCCCGTAAGGGAAATTATACAATAAATGATGTTTTTTGTAAAAAAAAAATCAAGACAGCAGCCAGGATTTCTGCACCGGCAACAATACGCACAAGGTTGTTGAGAAAATGATCCCTACTTTTTTGGCTCATCTGGGCGCGTTACGGAAAACAGGTTGAAAAAACCGGCCAGGATTCCATAAATGATGAAAATGATGGTGAGATAAGGATCGGTTTTCAGCCACTTGTCCAAAAAATAGCCGATGGTGAAACCGACCACAATGGAAACCGGGAACATCAGGCCGACCGAGGAATAATCGGCCCATTTTTTCTTGTTTTCCTTCTCGGGGAGATTTTTTGGCATTCATGCCACCACCTGAACGGTTTGCCGCCGTTCAGTAATCCTTGTCCTCTTCGTCATCCTTCAGATCAAAACCGTCCAGGTCTTCTTCGGATTCCTCGTCGCCGAAGTTCTCCTCTCCTTCGTAATAGTTCATGGTTTCGAAATCCTCGTCGCCGAATTCGTTCTTGCGGGTTTCAATAGCTTTATAGAACTCGTCTTCATCTTCATAATGGCGGATGAAATTGGCGTCCAACTCACTGTAAAAAAGTTCCAGGTAGTCGTCTTCGATATGACAAAAAACCGACATATGCTCATCCGTGTCCAGGTCTCCGATTACTTCTATGACTTTGGTCGCTGCGGCTTTTAGCGTATCAAGCGTTTGCCACGATATGATTTCCAATTGTTCCATCGGCAGTCACTCCTTTTCAATTTTAATATTGTCTTTATTTAATTTGATAATATGTTTTTGTCAAGTGTTTTTTAAATATTTTTTCAGATAATGTCCGGTCAGCGATTTTCTGCTCCTCAGCATGGCGGCCGGGCTGCCGTTGAAAATGAGATGCCCGCCTGCCGCGCCTCCTTCGGGGCCGAGCTCGACGACATAATCGGCGGCGGCGATCATGGCCAGATTGTGCTCGACGGCCACCACGGTGTTGCGGTTTTGCAGCAGCCGAACGATGAGTTTTTGGAGCACGGCGATGTCGTACCCGTGCAGGCCGAAGGACGGTTCATCCAACAGGAACAGCATGTCCGCTTTTTCCTGGTTCAGGTATTTGAGCAATTTGAGTTTTTGCAGTTCGCCGGTGGACAGGCTGCCAAGTTTTTCCCCCAATTGCAGGTAGCCCATGTCATTGTCCTGCAGGTTTTTTAAAATTGCCTTGATTTGCGGGATCTCGGAACCCAATTCGCCGCCGAACTCTTTGACGCTCATGGCCAGAACGTCGGCAATGCTTTTGTTTTTATGCGCGATCTTCAGCACGTCGGGCGAGAAACCGTTGCCGCGGCAATGGTTGCAAATGGTTTTTACGGCCGGCAAAAACTGCATTTCGATTTCCAGGTAACCCCGGCCTTTGCATTCCGGGCAGCGTCCCAGGGGCGAATTGAACGAGAAGTGGCCGGGCAAGTACCCCAGCAGGCGGCTGGAATGCAAGGCGGCAAAGAATTCCCTGATCGGGGCGAAGAGTTCAAAAAAGCCTGCGATATTGGTGCTGCCGCGCATGTGACTGATCCCTGGGTCGATGTGAACGGTTTCGCTGATGCCGGGGATGCGTTTGTTTTTCAGATAGATCTCATTATATAAAAGCGTGCTCTTGCCGGCGCCGCTGACCCCGGCGATGACCGTCAGTGCCTGACAGGGAATTTGCAGGCTTAAATTTTTCAGATTGTGGGCGCAGGCGTTTTTGAAGGTCATGAACCCGGCTGCGAATTTTTTTTCGGGGAATATCTTCGCTTTATTATGGAAAAATTTCTGGGTTATCGTGGTTTGTGAATGGAAAAATTCCTCTTTGCTGCCGCTAAAGACGACTCGCCCGCCCCGGCTGCCGGCGCGCGGCCCCAGTTCGATGACATGGTCGGCATAGTGGATGAGGCGCGGGTTGTGTTCGACCAGGACAATGGTGTTGCCGTTTTCCTTCAGTTTTTGCAGAAAAAAATTCATCTTTTCATAATCGGCCGGGTGCAGGTCGGCCGAAGGTTGATCGATAATCAGGAGTGAATCGGAGAGGGTAGAACCCATAATGAATGCCAGATTGATGCGTTGGTGCTCGCCTTTGGAAAGAGTGAAGGTAGGACGGTTCAACTGGATGTAATGCAGGCGGCTCTGGATCAGGAATTTCAGTTTGGCAGCGATTTCTATGAAAACATCCGGGGATATTTTATTCTGATAAAGGTTTTTATCCAGGGTTTTGATGAAGTCATCGGCGGCGCCGATGGTCATGGCCAGAAAATCGGCGATGGTCCGGCCCTGAATCCGGAATGACAAAACCAGGGGATTAAAGCGGCTGCCGTGGCAGGCCGGGCAGGGCAGATAAGCGGTGAAGCGGCTGAGAAACACCCGCGATTGCAGCAGGTAGGATTTTTTTCGCAAGATTGCGAAAAAACCGTCCAAACCCTTAAAGCGGCCATTGCCGTGCAGCAGGAAATTCTTTTCCGCAGCGCTGAATTCCCGCAGCGGCTGCTGCAGGTTCATGCCCGCAGCATTGGCGTTTTGCAAAAAGGTTTCGCGGTATTCGCGATTGGCCGGTGTGTTCAGGGGCAGGACCGCCCCGGCGGCCAGGGAAAGGTTCTCGTCCAGGACCCGGTCCGGGTCGATGGCCGTCACGTCTCCGAAGCCCTTGCATTCCGGGCAGGCACCCCGGGCGCTGTTGAAGGAAAACAAGTTCTCATCTGGGCTTTCATATTCCCGCTGGCAGCGGGAACAGAAAAGGCCGAAGGGAAAATGGCGGGGTTTGCGGTTGTGAAAAATTGTGATCGTGTTCCGGCTCATGGTCATGGCGCTGTCGATCGCTTCGAAAATGCGGCTGCGGTCCTGGGGCCGGTTTTCCAGTTCATCGATGAGTACCAATATCGGCTTGTTCTTGTTTTTGCCGTCGATGCCGGTGCGGCGACCGTCCCGAACCTGGAAGGTGTAACCGCGGTTGATCAGGAACGGAATGTTTCCCTGGTAGGAGAAACAAATTTGCAGTGGGCCGGGGCCGAGCACCAGCAATTCCCGGACCACTTCATCGATGCTGAATTTTTTAATTTTGTCGCCGCAGCCCGGGCAGTAAAAATCGGCGATCTTGGCATAGAGGATACGCAAATAATCAAAAATATCGGAAGCCGTGGCCACTATAGAACGGGGATTTTTGTGCGGTTTTTTTTGGCGGAAAGCGATGGCCGGAGGCAGGTTGTCGATCAGGTCGATATCCGGCTTTTCGATCTGGTCGAGAAATTGCCGGATATAGGGGGAAATGGATTCGATGTAGCGGATGTAGCCCTCGGCGTAAAGGGTGTGAAAGGCCAGTGATGATTTACCGGCGCCGCTGACACCGACAATGGCCGTGATTTTTCCCAACGGAATGACGGTGTCGATATTTTTCAAGTTGTTGGTGCGGATACCTTTGAGGATGATGTTTTTTTCCATGACCGCCTGCTGAGGGAAAATGGCAAAAAATTAAAATTGATTATATCATTTCAGGTGGGCAAACAACAGGATTTATATTACTTTTTTATGGCAAAATCACGGTCGGAAAAATCGTTGACGCGCAAATTCTTCAAGAGGCAGATACGCAGCCGGTATTGGCCGCTGTCGGGCATAGTGGCCGCTATTTTCCATTCATAGGTGCCGCTGTTTGGGATCGATTCGGCAATGATCGCGTATTGTTCACCGCTTTTAAAAAGCAGGATGGCCACGTTGCCGTTTGCGACCAGTGTTTGCCACAGGATCCGGACCTGGCTGCCGCTTTTCAAAACTTCGCCGCCGTTGGGGAATTCAATGCGTATATAGTTGTCTCCGGCCTGGAGCGCCAGGGTGAGCAGGATCAGCAAGGCAATTCTTTTGACGGTCATCACAATTAAATAAAAGTTTTATTCAACAATCTCAGCAAAAAAGAAAAAAAATATTTTTTGCCGAGCCGTTTGCGCCCGGAGAGACTCGAACTCCCAACGCGCAGCTTCGAAGGCTGCCGCTCTATCCTTTGAGCTACGGGCGCGGCCGGCAAGGGCATTATAACGGGATTCTCCGCTTACGGCAAGGAAAACAAATGTGGTATAATTTCCCCATGGCCAAGAACATCACCTTTGATCAGCCCGTAGCGGAATTGATAAAAAAACGTGTTTCGTGCCGCAGTTTCGACGGCCGCGGCCTGGAAAGCAAAATGCTGGAGGCCTTGGAGAAATTTCCAGCCGGCCTGGAGCTGCCCTTTCAAAGCCGGCTGCGCTTCGGCATCATCGACAGGGAAAAAGTTAAAGCAGAAAGTATGTTCTCCACCGGCAGTTACGGCATGATCAAAGGGGTGCGTTTTTACCTGAGCGCCCTGGTCCAAAAAGACGCGCCGCGCCCCTGGGAGGACATCGGTTTCGCCCTGGAGGCAACGGTCCTTTTCGCCACTGCGCTTGACCTGGGCAGCTGCTGGATCGGCGGCATCTTTGACCGCAAGAATTTCGGCAAGGTCCTGGATATGGGTGCGGATGAGCTGTTGCCGGCGGTGGTGGCCGTGGGCCGTCCGGACGTGAAACGATCCCTGCGCGACCGCCTGGTGCGCTGGAGCGCCAAGGGCAACCTGCGCAAGGGCCCAGCCGGGCTTTTTTTTGCGGGTGATTGGCAAACGCCCTTGATTTATGAGGAATTGCCGCAATGGGCGCCGGTTTTGGAATGCGTGCGCCTGGCTCCTTCTGCTTCCAACAAGCAACCCTGGCGCATCATTTTTCAGGATAAATCCTTTCATTTTTACCTGAACCGGGACAGGGCCTACAGCGCCTTGATGCCAAAAGCCGACCTGCAGCGCATCGACATGGGCATTGCCATCTGTCACTTTCAACTGGCGGCTGCCGAAGCCGGCTTAAACGGCGAGTGGTCGGAGAATGAACCGCAAGTGCCGGGCACACCGGTGAATTATGAATATATTACCTCGTTCGTGATTTGATAGGGATGTGGGGGGCAGAGCCCCATTCAGCGACTTTCTATAACTCACCCTAACCTTCTCTTACGAAGAAAGGGGCAGTTTCTCTATTTTCTCCCCTTCTCTTCCCAAGAGAAGGGGCGGGGGGATGAGTTGTGTGCTTTGCAAAGAGGATTGCCAAGCGAAGTTCATTCTCTTCAACATCGAACCTCGAACTAGCTTTTCCCTCTCAGCGACCCCTCGTCCAGGTACTTCTGGAACAACCGTCCCCAGCCCGAGGATTTCAGCCAGCGCTTGTAGATCTTGCTCTCCTTGAAAGGCCAGTGCAGCACGTCATGATAAAAATACGAATAAAAATTGCCCAGGTAGAGGATGGGCGGACGGGTCATGGCTTTCTGCAGGAAGCGGGTGGGGCCGAACCAGGTAAACCAGCCTACGACCTTGTGAAAACTGGAACCGACCTGGAAATCCCAGTTTTCCCGGGCCGCGTCCATGTCGCCAACAATTTCGATCTCTTCGGGCTTGCCGATGCCCAGCCCGTTTTCGTGGGCCAGGCGGATATATTGGATGGACATGGGGTCGAAGCCCATCAGCTTGGCGGCCACGGCATCGATGGCCACCTGGTCGGTGGCGGCCAGGATGACGTTTTTTTCCTCAGGGGCCATCACGCGCGGGCCCGGACCGTTGCCGGCCGTGGTTCCGTCCATCAGACAGAACAAACCCGGATGGATCTCCTTTTGGATGGCCAGCAAGTCCACAAGGGTTTCGTGGATGTGGGTGTGGGTCTGGTGGCGCTTGTGGTTGAGCAGGCCGCCGAAAGCGTTCTTCATGGCGCCGGTGGTGGTGGTATAGATATGGCATTTGACCGTGGGCAGGTGGACCATATTTTTGCCTATAAAATATTCAGGGATGCGCAATTCGTCGCCGTAGATCTTGTCCAGCGCCAGCATCTTGGCCTTGGGCTTGTAGGTCACCCATTTCATGTCTTCTTCGCGGAAGTTGAAAAGGACCTTGATGTCGTGATCTCTGAAGATCGGCTTGTAATTATTCAGATCCTCGCCCTTGAAGGCATCGGTCACCTCGGTCTTATTTTGCACGCAGGCGATGTCGCGGAAGCCGTTTTTTTTCAGGGCCAGGATGGTCGCTTCCAGCTGCCAGGGCGTGGTGTTGGCCGAGGGGAATGGGTAGTGCCAGGAGATGTTGTCCTTGATGATGGTGGTCAGGCTCCCGTCAAGGTGATCGGGGCCGCCGGCCAGCTCGAAGAGGTGGGTATAATCGTCCAGGACGGTTTCCGGCTTGGTCTTCAAAATTGCAACCTTGGATTTTTTCATTTTCTGAGTTCCTTGCATTGGATTTTTCCTATTATATCGATCTTGGTCCGAAAAATCCAGAGTCCGCATTGCCTCATCAAAAATCTACTTGAAGAGGGTATCGTTGACTCATATAATAATCTACCTGAACGAAAACGCTTATGCAAGGACCGGTTTGATATGATTGATGGCATAAACGGTTCTCCCTTT
>Ga0307380_10003036_pt1 | contig 23476 bp, 28 predicted proteins | sample UN3MG_FD_202239 | JGI IMG/M metagenome (GOLD analysis project Ga0307380, IMG submission 202239) | Soil microbial communities from Risofladan, Vaasa, Finland - UN-3 | ecosystem: Environmental > Terrestrial > Soil > Coastal area > Acid sulfate soil | place: Finland: Risofladan, Vaasa | collected... | reverse complement strand
TCCGTAAAAATCCGCCTCCCGTTGAATCTCGCTTTTTTTTCGACTGGCTTCCTCTTCGGTGATCAATCCCGAGTTGTACTCCGCTTCGATGGCCATCTGCTTGCCGGGAAGGGCGTCCAGGGTAAAACGGGCCGCCACTTCAGCGACCCTGGTGGAGCCCTTGGTAATGACGATAAACTGCACGGCGATGATGATCACGAAGATGATAAACCCGATAACGTAGCCTTCCAGCCCCTGAGCACCCACGACAAATGTTCCGAAGGCACGTACCAGCTTGCCCTGGAACTGACTGCCCTGAGAGAGGATCAGCCTGGTGGAAGAGACGTTGAGGGCGAGCCCGAAAACCGTTGCTATGAGAAGCAATGTGGGGAAAACACTGAAATCGAGAGCATTCCGCGTGTAGAGAACGATCAGAATAGTCAGCAGACTCAAGACGATGTTCACCGACATCAGGGTATCGAGGATGAAGGCGGGAAGGGGGATGATCAGCATCATGACGACGGCAATGACACCGACGGCTACGAATATGTCGCTCTTCCGCGCACCCGTTATGGTTGGAACTCCTCTTACATCCGCCATTTATTCACCTCTTACGCACTCGCCTCGCGGCTGACGCAGACGTCACCCTTCGTGAAGACGCAGACGTCACCCTTCGTGAAGACGCAGACGTCACCGCTCTGTACTCCACACAAACTGGCTGTTTTCATGCGCGCGCCTCGCGGCCGGCCATCTTGTACACCTCGGCAAGGATAATCGCCATCACCTCGTAATATTTCTCCGGTATTACATCCCCAATATCCACTTCCTGATACAACGTGCGGGCCAGGGGTTTGTTCTCGACCAACGGAACATCGTTTTCCTTGGCGATTTCCCGGATCTTCTTGGCAATGGCGTCCACCCCCTTGGCCGTAACCGTGGGGGCCTCCATAACCAACCGGTCGTACTCCACAGCCACCGAATAGTGGGTCGGGTTGGTTATCACAACATCCGCCTTGGGCACGGCCCGCATCATATTCCGAGTCAACAGGTCACGCATTCGCTCCCGTAATCGACTCTTTATCAGAGGGTCTCCCTCGTACATTCGCCGCTCTTCTTTGATTTCCTGACGGGACATTTTCAGAGATTCTCTGTGCTGCCGCCGCTGAAACAGATAATCCGGAATCGAGAGCACCATCATGGCAAGGGCCGCTTCCACAATGATCCGGAAAGCGATGGAAACAACGAGTCGAAAAGCCACCATGTGGTGCATATCCACGAGATTGACGAGCTTGGGCAGCTGGATTCGTATATTGATGAAAGCAAGAGCGAAGATCACCCCCACTTTCAGTAGGGTCTTGCCGAGATTGAAGGCAGCCTCCCCGGAGAACAGGGCTCTTCTGAAGAAACGACCGAAACGCGGTACGATTCTATCCAAATCCGGAGTGATCGGTTTTGAAGAAAAGAGAAATCCTACCTGTAGCACATTTCCCAGGAATGCCGCCAGGAAAGTCACCAACAGTACCGGCAAGGTGAGTCTGAAGAAGTAGTTGTAGAACGCCGGGAGCAGCCCACCATCCGATGTGATGTCCAGCTCCGTTGCGTGCTGCAGAAAGAAGCGCAGCATGGAAAGAATGTTTTTCAGAAAGTAGGAAGAGATCAGACCCAGGGTAGCGACCCCGAATAAAAGTACCAGGGAGGAGCTCAGTTCAACGCTCTTGACTACTTTGCCCTCTTCACGAGCCTTGCGCAGTTTATGCTCGGTAGGCTCCTCGGTTCGGCCTTCGTCCTCAGCCGCGAACCATTGGAGATGAACGTCGAAGGGGGTAGCATCTCTAAAAGCTGGGGCACGGGTGGGACAAAAGGCTGCACAAAAGAAGTTCGTGACGCCTGCGTCTTCGCGGAGCATAAGCGGATCTTCCATCACGGCTTATCCTCCCGGTCCTTTGAGATTCGTTATAATCGTTCCCAGTTGCTCAAAGCCGCCATCGAGCAGCCTGCTGAACGCCCTGATAAGAAAGGGTGTGGCCACCGCGATGACGATCAGCGCAGTGCCGATGGCGAGGGGAAAGCCCATCATCAGCAGGTTCATCTGGGGGGCGGCCTTGGCCAACAGCCCCATGGTTACCGATACAAGAAGTAAGGTACCCAAGATCGGAAAGGCAATCGTCAGAGAATTGACGAAGAGCTCTCCGAGACTGCGCAAAAACAGCGACAGCAGGTACGAACGCCCGGCAACAAGATCGACCGCTCGAATCGACTGAAACGACCTGTACACCCCGACGAGAAGCAATTTTTGGGCGCCTGAGATTACCAGGAATGTGAACATCCCGGCGATATTGAGGAACTGTCCCATCAGGGGGATCTCGATCTGGGCCAGCGGGTCAAAGACCTGGGAAGCTCCGAAACCCATCTGCAGCGAGAAAAATTGGCCGGCGACCTGAAAAGCGGCGAAGAGGATGTTTAGGAAAAAGCCGAGGATGAAACCGATCATGGCCTCCCCCACGACTACGAGGAAGTAATCCACGGCGTTTTCAGGAAGGAGATAACCCTGCTCGGCGACCCAGGGAAAAATCGCCGCAGACACGAACAGGGCGAATCCCAGCTTGGCCGTCTGGGGAATCGCCTTGGAGGAAAACAGCGGCGCGACCTGGATCAAGGCCACGACCCGCACAAAAATTATGAGAAATACACGGAAATTTACGACCAGGGTTCCGATCACAGGCTACCCGCCCAACTCCGGAATTCGGCCGAACAATCTCAGGGTGAATTGAACCATGGACACAATAATCCATGGGCCGAAAAGAATCAGAGCCCCGAGAATGGCGGCGATCTTCGGCACGAAGGTGAGGGTCTGCTCCTGAATCGAGGTCGTCGCCTGGAAAACCGAAATGATTAATCCGACCAGCATCCCCACCAGCAGCAGGGGTGCGGCCATCATCAGCGCCTGAAGCACCCCGCTGCGGACCAAATTGATGGCAAATCCTATCGACACTTTTCCCCTCCTTCTTCTATTATCGGAAACTCTGCACGATCTGAAGGGTAAGCAGATTCCACCCATCCACCAACACAAACAGGATCAGCTTGAAGGGAAGTGAAATCATCACAGGCGGAAGCATAATCATTCCCATAGACATAAGCGTTGAAGCCACCACGATATCGATAACGATAAAAGGGATGAACAGAAGGATCCCAATTTTGAAAGCCACGGTGAGCTCGTGCAACACAAAGGCGGGAATGAGAATCTCCGTAGGTACATCGGCGAGAGTATTCGGTTTGGGCAGCTCACGCATTCTCATGAACAGCCGGATGTTCTCCGGGTCATTCTGCATCTGCCTGTACATGAACAACCGCAGAGGGCTTTCAGCATTCCTGTACATCGATTCGATCCCGATCTCCCCCTCGGCAAAAGGTTTGAAGGACTCATTGTAGATTGTGCTGAATGTAGGCCACATGATGAACAGCGACAGAAAAAGGGCTAATCCCATCAGAATCTGATTCGGGGGAACCTGCTGAAGGGACAGGGCGCGCTTGACGAAATCGAGGACAATGGCGATGCGCAGGAACGAAGTCATGAGAATGAGAATCGAGGGTGCCAGGGTGAGCACTGATAGAAGCAGCAGCAGCTGCATCGAAAGAACAACCTCCCGATTGCTCTGCGCCTCCCGCACGTTCAGGTCAACGTAGGGAAAGGGCGCGCCGGGTGCCGCAGGTCTTAAGCCCGTATCCTGGGGGAAGGCAACGACGGGCAGGAGCAACATTGCGAGTATGAATAGCAGTAGCAGAGTCTTTTTTTTCATTTCCCCTCCCAGTTAAAATGAAGTTTCTATAGCTTCTCCAAGCGCTGTCTCTGCTGCTTCATGAAATCAATCGTATCCCCCGCCGAGGATCCTTGTTGTTTTCCTGATTTCAAGAAGGATTGGAAAAAATGCGAAAACCCTTCAGTCGCGCGGGTCTGCATCTGCGACTGTTCCAGGACTATCGTGTCCAGAGTTTCCTGGTTTTTAATTTCCGATATCAAGGAGATGCTCCCTTCGGCAGCACCCACCAAGAAAACCTGCTTTCCCAGTTCAACCAGGTGCAAAGCACGGTTACCCGTCAGGTTGCGAGTGCCCAGCAGGTGTATAAGATCGTTTTGTGGAAGTTGACGCCGCATACCGCGTTTGAGCAGCCAGAAGATCAGGTAAATCACCCCGACAACCGCAGCCAGGATCAATACCATACGCAGGAAGTCCCACGACGAGACCAGCGGTCCCCCCTGCACCTCGTCGTTTTCGGCAGCCTCGGTCGGTTCGCCGGTATCAAGGATAAGCAATGACTCTTCGAGCGGACGTCCCGTCGCTGCCTCCGAGGTTGTCTTTTCGGCGCTCTCCTGTGCCTCGGAACTGAGGATCGGCGCGAGAAGAAGCACCAGTAGAAACAGTAGAGGCCTACTCCGCCCCCAAAACGGCGTCTGATGTGTAGATTTCACGTTCCCCTCCCAAAAACTCTAAGCCCTTTATTGTACGCTAATCTTTAGTTTAAGTCAAATCACTCATCCTCTGCATCGGTGAAACAATTTCTGTTACCCGGACACCGAAGTTTTCGTCGATCACCACAACCTCGCCCTTGGCGATGAGCTTGTGGTTCACAAGAATGTCCACTGGTTCGCCGGCCAACTTGTCCAATTCGATGATTGTACCTTCACCGATACCCAGGATCTCCCGAATCAGCTTTCGGGTCCTGCCCAGCTCCACGGTCAGCTCCATGTATACGTCCATGAGCAGCCCGATATTCCCCTGTTCGCCCTGAGCACCGGAGCTCTGAAGATTCGCGAACTGCACCGGTTGGACGTTCGGCGGAGCCTGGCTCGAGCCCATGCCCAAGCCCTGAGGGGCTCCAAAAGCCTGTCCGAAGGTCTGGGCGATACCTGCCTGAGCTCCTGGAGCCTGAGCACCCCCACCTGCTCCGGCGGCGGCGAAACTTAGCGCCGCAGCTGAAGGGGCGCCGGTTTCTGGTGCGGCTCCTGCAGTAATATTGAGTATCTCTTTGGTTAAAGACAGAGAGTACAACTCCACCAACTGGGCGGGATTCTCCCCTTCGATCATCAGGGGGTACTGCAGCTTGACAACCACCTCGCCCTGGGGCAGGCGAACCTTGTCTTTCGTGGCCAGCTGAAAATCCGGCGGGGCATTCTGTATCGTTTTAGCGCTTCGATTACCGAGCTCGGTGGCCACCGGCCCGCTGATCTGGGACAGGGCTTCGGCCACGGCGGAAAGAGCAGCGTCGTCAAGCTCGACTCCGCTTTGACCCATCATCAGGCCGGCGACCGCCCGGGCGGTAGCAGAATCTACCAGATAGGAATGTTCCCCCTGCACCGCATCCGCAAAATCCAGTTTTACATCGACCACCTCGTCGGGGAGCTGGTCCAGTATCTCTTCCCCCATTACCAACTCGAGAGTGGGCTTTTCCAGATTGACGTTTTTCCGCGTCAGTATGGACAAATTCGAAGCCTGAGAGGCAATGACACTCTCGAGGAGTGTCAAAAACCGCGTCTTTTCCTCCTCCGAGAGAGGTTCAGCCCCTCCCCCGAAACCGGTATCGATCTCCAAGCTCTCCGTTTCCTGCAATAGTGCATCAATTTCGTCTTGGGATAGTGATCCGTCGCTCATACCTCTTCCTCCCCACCGGTGGTTAGTTCCTCAAAATCCGCCTGGTCGATATCTTCCAACTTCTTGATCACCTGTGCAGCCATCTTGTTCCCCAGCACTCCGGGACGGCAGAGGAATTTCCTTCGCTCACCGATTCGCATTGTCATCGGATCATTGACCCTGACCGAATCCAAACGAATAATATCCCCGGTTCGCAGGGCCAGCACGTCACGGACTTTGATTTCCATACTGCCAATCTCAACCATCATCGTGACTGTTACTGCGGCCAGACGATCCCGCAGTATGTTCAAATTTTCCGTCGTGGTTCCGCGTCGAGTCGAAGCGTACCAGTATTGGGCCGAGAGCTTCGAGATGATCGGCTCTATTGTGAGATAGGGGATGCAAAGATTCATCATTCCCTCTACCTCACCGACTTTGGTCTCCAGAGTGATCAGGATGACCATTTCTGAAGGAGGCACAATCTGGGCAAACTGAGGATTGGTCTCGATTCCACCCAGACGGGGTCGAAGATCGATCACGGTGCTCCAACTCTCCCGCAAGTTTCCCAGGACCCGGACAATGATCCCCTCCATGACGGCCTGCTCGATATCCGTGAGATCTCTGGAGAACTTGGTCCCCTCGCCCTGGCCTCCAAAGAGCCTGTCGATGATCGAAAAGGTGATGGCCGGGTCGATTTCCAGAATCGCCGAGCCTTTGAGGGGATCCATATCGATTACCGCCAGAGTTGTCGGGTTGGGAATCGAACGGATGAACTCCTCGTAGGTGAGCTGATCCACGGAAGCCACATGGACATGAACCAGACTGCGAAGTTGAGCCGACATCGAGGTCGTGGTAAGCCGGGCAAAGGTTTCGTGCATGATCGAAACCGTGCGGATCTGGTCTTTGGAGAACTTGTCCGGCCGTTTGAAATCATAGATCTTTATCTTGCGCTGATCCCGTGGCTGGTGGATCTCCTCCGTTGAGATCTCTCCGGCTGAGATTGCCGAAAGCAGTTGGTCTATCTCGTCCTGGGATAGTACTTCCGCCATGAAATGCAAACTCCTACTGGGTCACCACAAAATCCCGGAAAACTACCTGCTCGATCTGACCTTCCTTGAGCACCCGGTTGATGCTGCTCTTCAGTTCTTCCTGAATCTGAGCGTATCGCTCAGGCCTGAGCTGATCGCTTTTCTTATTGCTCAAATACAGAAGAACGATGTTCTGTATTTCCCGCTTTCTCTTCGCGATCTCGATTGCCAGCTGCTGCTTGCCCAGTTCGTACCCCAGGCTGATCCGGGCACTGAAAATGGCCGGCACTTCGTCGGAGGTGACCCCGCGTATCTCCTCCATAGTATCGTCGTAATTCAAAGGTTCCGGCCGAGCACTGTATTCGGGAGATATCTCCCGGAGTTCAGAACCGGCCCGGCCCCGGTTTACCAGATTGAAGGTCACAACAGTAGTGGTGACCCCCAATATGACGAAACCCAGACCTATCGCCACCCATTTGAGAATTCGTACTAGAAAGGTGGGCAGGAAACCCGCTTTTCTCCCTGCTGGAGCTATCTCCTCGGGTCCCGCACCCACATCCTCTAAACTCAAGCCTTCTTCGTCGGACATGAACAGCTCCTACATACAAATTTAGAGAAATTGCCCCGGCAAATCAAACCCCTCATAGATGCCCCTCTGTAAGCAGAACAATATCCACCCGACGGTTGTACGCTCTGCCCTCCCGGGTATCGTTCGAGGCCAGGGGCACGGTGTCGGCGAATCCCGCCACCTGGCACTGGCGCTCTTCCACTCCGAAATCCACCAGGTAGTGGAGAACATTGACCGCACGGTCGGCGGAAAGCTCCCAGTTCGTTTCCCAGGTCCCTTCAGGATCAGTGGGGATATTGTCCGTATGCCCCTCGATGCGGAACTTACGCTGCTTGAGATCCGGGGAGCTCATCAGGGTTGCCACCTTCTGCAACACCTGTCGGGATTCTTCGATATTGATTTCGGCACTGGCCGCTTCAAAAAAAGAATCCGCGGCAAGGGAAATGATCAATCCTCGCTCGTCCTCTTTGATGCGCACCTTCTTGGTCTTGAGTTCCGGTTGGAACTGGGAAATCGCGGTTCTCCGAGCCTTGTCCAGAGCCTTTCCCGCCTCCCGCGAAGGCAGGCTCATGATCGTGTGTCCCAATTCGGCCAGCTTGCCGACCTGGAGGGTGTTGCCACCCCGGAGGGAACCAAGGCCTTGAAAGGCTGCCAGAATCATCCGCAGCTCCGCTCCGTCTATCTCCGCGGTGGTAAACATCAAAATGAAGAACGTCAGCAGAAGGGTCGTCATGTCCCCGTAGGTGATCATCCACTGGGGGGATCCCTCCTCGACTCTCCTCTTTTTCTTTCTCGGTACAGGCATCGATTCTGTACTACTCCCTCACCGCTTCCTGGCGCACCGCTTCTCTGCGCAGAGGCGGCAGGAAGGCGAGGAGCTTCTCCTCGAGTATTCGCGGGTTGTCCCCCGATTGGATGGAGAGGATTCCCTCGATCATGATCTCCTTCACCAGGCTTTCCGAATTGTCTCGATCCTCGAGCTTCCGTTTTACAGGCAGAAACACCAGGTAGGCCATGACAGCTCCGTAGAGGGTGGTGATCAGGGCTGTAGACATACCGATACCGATGGCCGACTTGTCCTCGATCTGAGAGAGCATCGTGATCAGACCGATCAGGGTTCCGATCATTCCGAAAGCCGGAGCGATCTTGCTCCAGTCGTCGAAGATACCGATGCCGATGGCGTGACGGGACTGGATCTGGTTGAGCTCGTTGTAAAGGATGTTCTTGATGATGTCCGGATCTGTGCCGTCCACGACCAGCTGGATTCCCTTTCTTAAGAATTCGTCCTCCACCTCCTCCAGATCGTCCTCCAATGCCAGAAGGCCCTCGCGGCGGGCCTTCTCGGAGAAGGTGACCAGCTGGCTGATGATGCGTTCCTCTTCATAGTTGGGAATGCGTAAGGTAAGTCGGAAGTAACGCATGATGCCCAACACACGGCTCAAGGGGTTGGCCACCATAAGAGCACAGTAGGAACCAATAATCGTGATGAAAATTGAGGATATGCTGACAAAGCCCATCGGAGATCCGCCGGCCCAGAAAACACCTATCATCAGAACCGAAAATCCCACCAACAGGCCGATAATCGTCGCTAGATCCACACGCTACTCCTCGTTCTTAAAAGCCCCGATGAGCCTGCGATAACTCAAGATTCGCTCCAAAATTTGCTCGTACGGCTCGAGCACCACGAGCCGTTTCCCGGAGAGCATGACCAGAGTTGTGTCTGGATTGGACTCGATGTACTCAATCTGGTGCGGATTCACATAGTAGGTCCTCCCATCAAGCCTGGTCACCTCAATCATCTATTTCATCTAATTCCTTTACCGTTTCAATGTCAACAGTTCCTGGATCATCTGATCGGAGGTCGTAATGGTCCGCGAATTGGCCTGGAACCCTCTCTGGGTCACGATCATGTCTGTGAACTGCTCAGCCAAATCGACGTTGCTCATCTCCAAAGCGCCGGCGATGATTTTCCCCTTCCCGGCGATTCCCGCTGCATCGATACGCGCTTCTCCGGAGTTGTTGGACACTTCGTAGGTGTTCTCTCCGGCCTTCTCCAGACCCCCCGGATTTGTAAAGCCGGCCAGCGCGACCTGCCCGATGGCTCGGTTGGTGCCGTTGGAGTACACTCCCGTGACCACCCCACTCTGATCGATCTTGAAACTCTCCAGATAGCCCATGGGATACCCGTTTTGAGTGATCGCCTTAGTCGAGCTCTTCTCGGCAAACTGGGTCACGGCGCTCCTGTAGCTTCCCACCTCTCCGAGATTGAGGTTGAACAGCTGGCGCACCGCCACCTCTCCGGCCGGAATCGTGGCTTCCGGGACATCGAAGGAGACCTGAACCTGCAGCATCTCTTCGGCGATCGTATCCCCTTGAGCGTCCAGAACCGCCGCCAGAGAGCCAAGGTTGTCGAAATCGATGAAGAACAGATTATCCGTGTTGTTGGCCGCCCCCACTTCCGCCAGAGTGTTGGTTGGAATCTCGGCCGCCGGATCTACGATCACTTCAGCCTGCCAGCGGTTGGCGATCCCCACCACCTTGGTGAAATTGACCTGCAGCTGATGGACATTCCCGAAGGAATCATAGATATCAAACGTTGTGGACCAGGTCCCATCGAGAACCGTTTGCGGAGCCGCTCCGGGAGGAATCTCGGTGGTCCGTTTGTCCAGATTACAGGCCAGCTCGACCTCCGTGGTAGCCGCCGCGGGATCTTTGTCCCCGACGGGAATAATCAGGTCATCGATGTCCGCCGCGTTGTTGATCCTGGTAATCCCGTCAATCGTGACGGCCTGCCACCCCTGAACCCGCAATCCATTGGCGGGATTGACCAACCTGCCATCCTGATCGATGCCGAATGATCCGTCACGGGTGAAGAAGCGTTTCTCCCCATCTTGCAGGATAAAGAATCCCTCGCCCTGAACGGCCAGATCCGTCATCACCCCGGTCGTTTGCAGCGACCCTTGAGTATGAATCGTATCGATAGTGGCGATCATCATGCCCAGGCCGACCTGCTTCGGATTGACCCCGCCCACCTCATCGGTGGGTTTAGCCGCGCCTGAGAGGGTCTGAGAGAGCATATCCTGGAAATTCACCCGCCCCTTCTTAAACCCGGTAGTGTTGATGTTGGCGATGTTGTTTCCCAGAACATCCATTCGAATCTGGTGGTTCTGGAGACCGGAAACCCCGGAATAAAGCGAACGCATCATGGTTTTACAAGCTCCTCCTTGCTATTCCTTCACGCTCACGATTTGTGAGACGTCGTAGTATCGGCCCTGTACCAGTATTTGCGGAAACTCACTACCTGTGATTTCCTCAACCCTCCCAGATATTTTGCTTTCTCCCAGTACGAGTTCAACGGTCTTTCCTAAAAGCCCAATCGCCTGGCTCTTGGCCATGACTCCAAACACCTTTGCCAGTTCGGCGCTCATGTTTGTCATCTGTTCCAAAGTGGAGAACTGGGCCATCTGAGCGACGAACTCTTTGTCTTCGAGCGGTGAGGTTGGATCTTGGTGGGTCAACTGGGTCAGAAGAATTTTCAAGAAATCGTCCTTACCCAGAGCTTGGCCCTGCCCGGCCGCTTTGGCAGGATTCAGGGCCGTGTTGTAATTCTCCACCTGTCTGGTCAGATTCACCAGGTCATCGGCTGAAAGTAACGATGTTATATCCATAGCCCTTCTCTTCCTTCGCGTCGTTTGCCGGTCTACACAAAAAGATTTATCAGCTCATAGTCCGGCTTGATGTCCAAATAAAGCGGTATCGCTTTCTCGAACTCTTCGGAACCGCTGCTCCACGAATCTGAAAACGGGGTTTCCATTTCCCCCTGGTTTTGGGCAGCCCCATCTCCACTCCGTCGATGTCCGACGGAGACCTCCAGACTGGCCGTTTGAAAACCTTCCTGACGCAAGGCGTTTCTCAAACTGTCCAGACTGGATTCGACCAGCTCCTTAACACTATTATTGTCGACAACTATGCGGCCCTCTAAACTGCTTTCGCTCAAAGATAGCCGGATCCGAACGCTTCCGAGGTTCTCCGGTTTGAGCACCAGCCGGATCTCCCCGGCGCCTCCGTCCTTTAGGATAATTCCCGTCTGTTTCACCACCTCCGGTACGAAGCGCTCTTGAAATCTCTGTGGCAAACCCTGAGATCGTACACTTTGAGCCGCCTCCGCTGCGGGTGCCGGAGTGCGCTGGGCGTAATTGCCCCGAAACAGAACGGAAAAATCCTTCTCCAGACCCTCCGCCGATCCCGCTTTCCCATCGCTGCGGGCCACAGCTGCCTTTTCACCGGTCGATCCTTCCCGAAGCTGTTCGGCCTCCGCCCGCTCTTTGCGCAGATCCAGAACCACAACCTTGGCCCGTTTTCCTTCGTGTCCGGTTACACCCACCTTGCCGATGTTGGAATTCTTTCCGAGCTTAGCTTCCCCCGCATGTCCCGTCCGGGCTTTGTTCAATCCCTTGCCGGTGATGATTGCATTGAGTAACCTCTGCGCGCCAACTGACCTGGCCAGACGGCCGAGAGAATCGACCAGCTTTCTTTTCCCCTGCCCCAGCTTTCGGGCATCCGGGTCCCCCGCCGCTGGGGCACTGTCAGAAGAAAAGAGGATGTCGGGTTTTGAGTTTTTGAGTCCGAGTACTTCGGCAAGATTCGCCAAATCCTTGGGACTGAGCTGAGACAGCAGTCTGGAAAGCTCCTCCAGGCTGACGCCGGCGAGGAGCTGTTCAAGTTCCTTCTGCACATCTTTGCCTGTGGGTTTTCCAGTCTGCACCCGCGTCTCTCCGGGCTCTGATTTTGCTGAGCACCGGGCTTCCTCGAGGTTCTTGGCAAAGCGCCCGGGAGCCTCCCCCACTTTTCCGCCGGCCTTTTTTTCCACGAGGGCCTGGGCAGCTGGAGACGCTGAGGCTTTAGCGGCTACCTCTGTCTTCACGATCTTCGGGGAAGCAAAATCTAAAAGAGACTGGAGCAAATTTTAACCCCCTGTCTTTCGCGACATTTTCCGTTGAAGAACAGCAGCCCGGTCGGGAGGCATCAGGGAAAGCCAATAGGATACCAGGGAAACCTCCCCGGCCGCCTGGGATTGCTCCTCTGTCATACGAAAGATGTCGATCACGTCCTGATCTTCCATCTGCAGTAGAATTTTCACAGCGTTTTCGGGAGGCATGCCTACCAGATAATCCGCATTCTGCCGCAGGTTTACTCTTCTATTTTCGAAAGTCTGCAAACGTTCATTAAACATTTTTTCTCGATCCTCGATTGTTTTCTCCCGCTCCTCCAGCTGCTCCATCATCTGACTGACCTCGGCCCGGTTGGCCTCAAGCTCCTGCTCCCCGGCATTCAGTTCCTCGGAACGAATCGACAACGCCTCGAGTTGCTTGGCCAGCCTTTCCTTTTCCAACAGCAGCGGATCCTCGGCATCCACTACGATCTTCTCCCCCCGGATCATGGTGAACACGGGAGCCAGCAACGATTGAGCATCCACAATTCCCAGGTAATCAAACCAAACCAACCCGCCCAACACGAGAACCGCCACCAGGAGCAGAAGGATCAAAATCCGGAAACCCGCTCCAACAGAACTGTAATCCGTCACGGTTCTATCCCCCCTCATAGGCTTTTCCTGATAAACTGGCTGGAGTTCAGGTCGTCTGCGATCTTAAACTCTTCCAGCTTTGCCTGTGCATAGTATTCCGACTCTCGCTTGCTTTTAAGTTTTTCAAGCACTTTCTTATCCCGCGAGACCTCTTGATACTTTTTCTGCACCTCCGAGCGGCGGCGCAGCTTTTCTTCCAATTCCTTTTTGAGTTTCTTCTGCTCCAGGTTCATCCTGTTAATGTAGTGTTCCCTATAGGTAAGAAGGGACAGGTCCAGCTCACGGCCTCTCTTGATATCTGTGTAGAACGCTCCCCGGGCTGCTACGCTCGCCTCGGTGATCCTTTGGGACAGCCGGATACAGTGTCCCGAGGCGGCCGCCAGCTTGGCCAACCACTGCCGTTCCCGATAGGAACGGAGCTCAAGTAGCCGCTCGAGCCTGAAGTGAAAGCGCTTCACTCCCCAATTCCTCCTCCGGAATCGATATTCCGACGATTTCACCCAAGCGACGATACGTTTCCTCTATCGGATGCTTCTCATCGATAGCTTGCACGAGGAACTCGTTGATCTCCGGCATCTTGGCAATCGCCTCGTCAATCTCGGCGTTCGACCCCTCCACGTACGCTCCTACGTTGATCAGATCTTCCGCCTCTCTATAGGTGGCGAGCATCCGGCGTAAGCCGCCGGCGGCTTTCTTAATATTCGGTCCAGTTACCTTCTCGGCTAATCTGGACACGGACTGCAGGACGTCCACCGCGGGGTAGTGGTTTTTCTGGGCTAGATTGCGGGTAAGTACGATGTGCCCGTCAAGAATACCCCGCACTGCATCAGAAATCGGTTCGTCCAGATCATCCCCTTCGACCAGGACGGAATAAAAACCGGTCACCGTCCCCTTCGGGGAGGTCCCGCTTCGCTCCAGCAGCTTGGGAAGCAGTGAATATACCGAAGGAGTAAATCCACGGTTCGCCGGCGGCTCGCCTATGGCCAGTCCGATCTCTCGCTGCGCCCGGGCAAAACGAGTCACCGAATCGAAGAGCAACATGACGTGTTTTCCTTGATCACGGAAGTACTCGGCAATCGCCGTGGCTACATAGGCGCCCCGAATTCTCGACAGGGGAGGCTTGTTCGAGGAGGCGACGACGAGCACCGAACGTTCCAGACCTTCCGGTCCCAGGTCGTTTTCGATGAAGTCCCGGACTTCCCGGCCACGCTCACCGATCAGGGCGATAACGCTGACATCGGCGGAGGTATTGCGGGCAATCATACCCAGAAGGGTGGATTTACCGATACCGCTGCCGGAGAAAATTCCCATCCGCTGCCCCCTTCCTACCGTGACCAGGGAGTCTATGGAGCGGATTCCCGTCCCGATCTTCCGTTCGATTCGGGGTCGGCGAAGCACATCCGGGGGAGCCTGGTAGATTGGGTACCAGAGGGAAGAACCGATATCCCCTTTCCCATCGATAGGTTTGCCCATAGCGTCCAGCACCCGTCCTAGCAGCTTTCCGGAGACCGGGATGGAGAGCTGCTCCCCCATGGCAATGACCTTGCACCCTACGGTGATCCCTTCCATCTCGTCATAGGGCATGAGCTGCGCGGTCTGTTCTCGTAAGCCCACGACTTCAGCCCAGATGATTCTTCGACTCTCCGGCAACACGATCTGGCACAGCTCCCCGACCACGGCCCGGGGTCCCTTCGACTCAACGATCAGGCCGCCCTGGACCCTCTGCACCACCCCTGTGTATTTAATGGGATCGATTTTTTCTAACGTGAAAGCGTATTTGTCGAATAGTCCCACTTTTTCCCCTCCCTGAAAAATGGGTTTTCGCCGCTATCCCTCTCCTTTGGAGCGGATCGGCGCCAACTCTATGATTTTCTCCTCGATCTCGTGGAGTTGAGAAGAGATCCGCGCATCTATCTGACCGAAGTCGGTCTCGATGATACACCCTCCTCGATCCACCGAGCTATCCTCGAGAACGGTAACGGATTTAACATTTTCAACCATCTTCATGAAATCGCTGATATGTTCCGAGGTGAGCTCAACATCAGCAAGGTTCACCCGAATGACCACATCGCCGCGGCTCTTCAGCTTGCGCAGCGCCTGGACCACATTGTTGATGACCACGTTTTTCTGATTCTCAGAGATCACTTTGATCACTTTCTTGGATATCAGGAGAACCAGATTGATGACCTGGGTCTCCGACTCCTGGATGATCTCGTTCCTCTTATCGATGGCCGCGGAAATGATTTTCTGCAGCGTATCCACGAGGCGTTCCACCTCCTGGCTACCCTCCTGGAAACCCTCTTCCCGACCTTCGGCATGGCCTTTTCCGAAGGCCTCCTTCTCTACTTTGTCGACCTTCCCTTGAATCTCCGCTTCCAGTTCCTCCGCCTTCTTCTTGGCTTCCTCAACGATGCGCTTGGCCTCGTCTTCCGCCTCCTGGCGGATCTTCTGGGCCTGGTTGTTCTTGCGCTTGACCTCGTCGAAGGCGGCCCGCTCAGCTTCCTTCTTGATCTCTTCCGCTTCGTCCCGGGCGACCTGAATCAGACGGGCTTTTTCTTGTTCCCAATTCGCCTTGAACCCATCCGCCTCCCGCCGTAGATCCTCCACGGTGGGGCCGGTAAACTCCTCGAGACTCTCAACCTCCTCAGGCGTTTCCTCCACTTCTAACTGCGGAGGTTTGATAAACACCTTGCGGGACTGATAGAGAATCTCGTCCGCTCTAAAGACATTCTTTGCCACGTCCTACAGCTCCTTGACTTTCGCCTCACCCTTGCCTCACGCCGGTGCTGATCAGCCATCCATGGCTGCACCGGCATTTCGGCTTCTGCCCTTCGGGCACCTTCGGATTGCTCTCACGCCGGTGCTGATCCGCCATCCTTGGCTGCACCGGCATTTCGGCCTCCCTGCCTCAAACTACCAGTTCGTCCTCGCCGGCACGCGCGACCACGATTTCCCCCTGCTCTTCGAGTTTACGGATGATTGAAACGATCCGCTGCTGAGCCTCCTCCACATCCTTGAGACGAATCGGTCCCATGTAGTCCATATCCTCTCTCAGAAGGGTTGCTGCTCTCTTACTCATATTGCGGAAGATCTTGTCCTGCACCTCCGAATCAACAGCCTTCAGGGCCTTAGCCAGCTCGGTGGTATCCACTTCACGGAGAACTTTCTGGATCGCCCGGTCGTCGAGAAGCACAATATCCTCGAACACGAACATCCGCTTCTTGATGTCTTCGGCCAACTCCGGATCATCCTCTTCGAGCCGCTCAATAATCCCCTTTTCGGTCGAGCGATCTACCAGGTTGAGAATCTCGACGATGCTCTCTACACCACCGGCGGCGGTGTAATCTTCCGAGGACAGCGTGGAGAGTTTCTTCTCCAGCACCCGTTCAACCTCCCGCAGAATCTCCGGAGAGGTTCTGTCCATGGTGGCGATCCTCCTGGCTACATCGGACTGCACCTCGCTGGGAAGGGCGCCGAGGATGACCGAAGCCTTGTTGGGCTCCAAATAGGCCAGAATCAGGGCGATGGTCTGGGGGTGCTCCTGCTGGATGAAGTTGAGCAGATGCGCCGGATCGGTTCTGCGGATGAAGTCGAAGGGACGTACCTGCAGAGAGCTGGTCAGGCGGTTGATGATATCTACGGCTTTCTGGCTGCCTACCGACTTCTCCAACAACTCCCGGGCGTATTCGATGCCGCCCGTGGAAATGAAGTCCTGAGCCATCATCAGCTCCTGGAACTCCATCAGGACCTGATCCCGATCCCCCGAATCAATCGACTCGTTGCGGGCGATTTCGAAGGTAAGCTGCTCGATCTCGTCATCCCGCAGATGCTTGAAGATATCCGAGGCGATCTCTTGCCCCAGACTAATGATGAATATGGCTGCTTTCTGGCGACCCGTCAGCTGCTTCTTCGGTCCGGCGTGGGCTCTTTTCTTCTTACCCGGCGGCGGTACTGCCTGGACGGTAGCACTTGCTTCCCTCTTTGCCATCTCCTACTCCTCCAACAGCCAGGTTCGGATCAGCTGGGCCACATCCTCGGGATGCTCCCGGGCTATATTGATTGCATTTTCCTGCATCTCCATCCGAGCCCGCTCCTCGACCGAGAGCTCGATATCCGCACCTTCCTCTTCGGCTCTGCGCAAGGCAGCCTCGCGCATGGCCTGGTGCTGCCGAGCCAGCTCTTCTTCCCGCAGCCGCCTTCTGCGCTCCAGCTCTTTGGCGACCAGACGGTACAGGATGGCGGCAAAAATAATCGCTCCGATGCCGATAATGACCGAGATGATCGTGGTGCGCAACTGTCGCTGACGGCGGAACTCTTCATCTTCGGTCCGGAATTGATCGCTCCTGCCGAAAGAAATGTGCTCTACGGTGACCGAATCCCCTCGATCGCGGTCATAGCCGATTGCATCCTTGATCAGAGCTTCCGCTTTGCGCAAATCTTCGTCGCTGACCGGCGTATACTCCCGCTTGATACTGCCATCCGGATTCACCTCCAGCTGACCATTTTCATTGTATACCCTGCGCCACACTCCATCAATAGCCACCCCTGTGGTGATCCTGTCGATTCTCCACGGGCTCTTCTCCTCGAAGGTGCTCTTCTTGTTGATCACCTCGTTCTGGATCAGGGTGGATTGATCGTACTTTCCCACCAGATTGGAGAGATCTTTGTAGGCCGGGGGAGTTTGCCCCTCCTGGCCCGGAGGACCTTCAGGATTGAATCCCGTGCCCTCGAAATGCTCCTCCGTCACCTCTTTGGAAAGGGTTATGGAGGACACCACCTCCGATTCGTCGAAAGGGGTGCGGGGGTTGTCTTTCTTCATGGTGACCGGGAAGTGCTCCTCCGTGTTCACCGTCTGCTTGCTCATGTCCAGATTTATATCCAGTTTGACGATCTCCACCCTCTCGAAGCTGAAGATAGCACGCAGCGACTTGAGGATCTCCGCCTTGTACTGTTGTTCCAGCTCCTTCTTCGTTCTTATCTCTCGACGGGCGATCTCGATTCTGTCTACGTCCTCCAGACCGGCGAAATCGTTGAGCTGCAGGCCGTTCTGGTCCGTGATCACGATATTCTCATCCTGAAGACCGGCTACGGCGAACTTGATAATGCTAACGATCCCTTCAATTTTCTTGCGGTTTTCCGTGATATCCGAGCCCGGTTTGGGGGTGATAATTATAGAGGCGGTCACCGGGTTCTGGTCCTCTTCAAAAAGTTCAGGCCTAGGCACCACCAGGGTCACACTGACCGCATCCACGTCATCCAGAGCGAGGATGTGCTGTTCAAGATTTCTCGTAATTGCCCGTTGCAGATTCACATCCCGTTCGAAGTCTGTCAGAGTCCAGCGTTCCACGTCGAAGATCGCCCAGGGATCCGTCTTCGGAGGGATAAGATCCTCTCGGATCAAAATCGCTCGGATCCTACGGGCCGTGGGCTCGTCCTCCACATAAATCATGTTCTCCGGGCTCACCTTGTAAGTGACTCCCTCCTCGTCGAGGACCGTTACGATGCGAGCCAGATTGTTTTCGTCTGTGATCTGCGTTCCGATCAGCGGCACCATGGCCGGTGCGGAGCTAAACACCGCAATCAGGATGACAGCCAGAACAGCCACACCGACCATAGAAAACAGGATGATCTTCTGAGTAGGGCTCCACTTACCCCAGAGAGTTTTTATCTGGTTCAGAAGTTGTCTTAACCACTCGTTCATTCTCCCCTCCCATAAGTTGAACGTACAAATGCTACTACCTTAGATGCCGAAAATCATCGCGTGTTGATGATCTCCTGATACGCCCGAATCGCCCTGTCCATGATCGCTTTGGTCATCGACAATGCCAGATTGGCCTCGGCAATGGCCACGGTGACATCGTGAATGTCCACAGAATCCGGATCCGTCAACATCGCCTCGGTAAGGTCCATGGTTGTATGCTGCATATCGTTGACGTTGTTCAAAGCATCAAAAAACAGCTTCCCAAACCCCGCCTCGGGGCTGGCACCTGACGGTGGCTTCACCGCCGCGTGAGAACTGGAAATGTGCCGGGGATCGCTCGCCTGAAGCTCGATCACATGTCCCTTGGCCGACAAAGGTGAAAGTAGATCCATAGATTACCTCCCGATCTCCAGAGCCTTCAAGAACATGCTCTTGCTTCCGTTCATGATTGCCACATTGGCTTCGTAGGCCCGTGAGGCCGAGATCATATCAACCATCTCGTTTACCACGTTTACGTTTGGGTATTCCACATAGCCCTTGCGCGGTCCCGATTGGATGGCATCGGGATGGGTCGGATCGTACACCAATCTCACTTCAGCGTCGTAATCCTTCCCTATGTTGACCACCCGAACTCCTCTGCCGACCTGACTTTTAAGATAGCTGGGCAGAAAGGGACTGCGCCAGTAGGGTTGAGAAACCCTCGGTCGAAAGATGACCCGGCTGCGGCGAAAGGGTCCCCCCTCGGTCGTACGGGTGGTGTTCACATTGGCGATATTGTTGGCAATCACGTCCAGGCGTGTGCGCTGCGCCGTCAGCCCCGTAGCCGCCGTGTTAATCGTTGTAAATAGGCCCATCTATTCCTCCTGCTGCAGCTCCGGAGTCTAGCGAAGCACCAGGTTCACCCGGGTAAACTCGCTGGAAATTGCCTGCGCCATGGTTTGATAGAGCAGCTGGTTCTCCAGAGCCAGCATACCCTCCTCCTCTATGTCCACGTTGTTGCCGTTGTTTTTTGCCGTGCTAAGATAATCCAACACCAGCCGCGGCCGAACGGTTCTGTAGTCGATCGGTTGATGAAATGGGATATGCCGGCTGTCGGTGATGAACTGCCGCGGGGGCCTCACCTTTTCCGAGTCCAATGCCCGCTTTAGTGCGGACTCGAAGTTCACAACCGTTCGCTTGAAGTTCGGAGTTTCCGCATTGGCGATATTGTTGGCGACTACGTTTCGCCGCAAGACGGAAATATCCATACCCCGCTTGAGCAGATCGATTGTTTTTTCAAAACGTCCTTGAAACATCATACTCTTAGTTTCGGCGGTATCCCCGACCTTGATTAGAGGATGAAGCGGCTCAAATCCTGATCTTCCACGATATCCTTTAACCTCTCGTCCACATATTTCTCGGTAATATGCACAGTCTGTCCCGCGATGTCGGTGGCGTTGAAGGAAACCTCTTCCAGGAGGGACTCCATGATGGTATGAAGCCTTCGAGCCCCGATGTTCTCCGTCCGGGAATTGACGTCATTGGCGATTTCAGCTATTCGGCGGATCGCCTGATCATCGAAGTCCAACTCCACTCCTTCGGTGCGCAGCAGCTCTTCATACTGTTTGATCAGGGCATTGCGGGGCTGGGTTAGAATCTTCACAAAATCTTCGCTGGTCAGGGCCTGGAGCTGTACCCGCAGGGGGAAACGGCCCTGGAGCTCCGGAATCAGGTCCGAAGGTTTGCTCATGTGGAAAGCTCCCGCGGCGATGAAGAGGATATGGGCGGTGTCTACCATACCGTAGCGGGTGTGTACCTTGGATCCTTCTACGATGGGAAGGATGTCTCGCTGCACCCCCTCCCGGGACACATCGACTCCACTCACGTTCTGCCTGGAGGCGATCTTGTCCATCTCGTCAATGAACACGATCCCCATCTGCTCGACCCTCTTGACGGCCTGTTCGGTGACTCGTTCCATGTCGATCAGTTTATCCATTTCTTCGGTCAACAGAATATCCCGAGCCCTGGCCACTGTGGTCTTCTTTCGCTTTTTGCGGCCCCCGAAGATGCTTCCCAGGTTGCCGATATTCACGTCCATCTCCTCCAGGCTGGTACCTGAAAAGATTTCAATCGCGGGAAACTGACTGCTGGTGACATTCACCTCGACGGTCTTGTCTTCCAATTCGCCGCTGCGCAGCTTCTCTCTGAACTTCTCCCGCGTGCTGGACACTGAGACGGACTGCTCCGGTCCCGGCTGCACCTGCGGCTGGGCGCCCCGGGCGGCTGCCGGCGCTTTGCCCACCCCCGGCAGCAACAGATCCAGCAAAACCTCCTCCGCCCTTCTCTGGGCTTCCTCCCGCACCTGCTCCTGGAGCTCCGTCTTGACCATGGAAACAGCCACGGAAACCAGGTCCCTGATCATGGACTCCACATCCCGACCCACGTAGCCCACCTCGGTGTACTTGGTGGCTTCCACCTTCACGAAGGGAGCTCCGCCGAGACGACTGAGCCGGCGGGCGATCTCGGTTTTTCCAACACCTGTAGGCCCGATCATGATGATGTTCTTCGGCGCCACTTCATCCCGCATCTCTTCGGAAAGCCTCTGGCGGCGGGTTCGATTGCGCAGAGCGATAGCCACCGCTTTTTTTGCCTTGTTCTGCCCTATGATGTATTTATCCAGCTGTTCTACAATCTGTTTCGGCGTAAGCGAATCGAGATCTATCTTCATTCCAATTCCTCGACAGTGATTTCTGAGTTCGTGTAGATACAAATTTCGGAGGCGATCCGGAGGGATCGCTCCACCACTTCGCGTGCGGAGAAACTCGCTCCTTCCAGGAAAGCCCTGGCCGCGGCGTAGGCAAAACTGCCGCCCGAACCGATGGCGATTACATCCTCTTCCGGATCGACCACATCTCCGGTCCCGGAGATGAGCAGCATATGCTTCCGGTCTGCAACCAAAAGCATTGCCTCCAGACGTCGCAGCACTCTGTCGGTGCGCCAGTCTTTGGCCAGCTCCACCGCGGACCGACGCAGATCGCCGCCGTACTCCTTAATCTTTGCCTCAAAACGTTCGAAGAGTGTGAAAGCATCAGCGGTGGCCCCGGCAAAACCAACCAGGATCTTGCCGTCGTAGATCTTTCGGATTTTTCGAGCCTTGGCCTTCATGATCGTGTTGCCGAAGGTCACCTGTCCGTCTCCGCCCATTACCAATTTTCCATCTTTTCGAACGGACATGACCGTGGTTGCGTGTATTTTCTCCATTATCTCGTCTCCCTCCGCTTGCGCCCCGCTCCATCACCAGCCTTGGGCAGAGTATCCCGGGGCTTGTCCCCGTGCTTCGAAGCGCGGGCATGGGGATGGGCAGATCTATACACCCTTCGGAGTCGTTCCATATCCAGATGTGTATACACCTGTGTCGTGGACAGGCTGGCATGACCTAGAAGCTCCTGCACAATCCGTATATCCGCCCCTTCATTGAGAATATGGGTGGCGAAACTGTGTCTGAAGGTATGAGGTGAAGCGGGTTTTATCAGTCCCGAGCTTGAGAGGAGCCGATCAACGATCAGTTGGATGCCCCGTACCGAGAGTCTGTTCCCCCGCCGGTTGATAAGCAGTGCTTTCTGTCCGTCAACCTTTCTCAACCCTTTAGCTTTGAGCAGGGTCAGATACTCCCGCAGGCGTTGAAGAGCCTTGCTGCCGATGAATACGAGACGCTCCTTGCCTCCCTTTCCCAAAACCCGAAGGTCGGCCTCTTTCAGATCGAGATCTGTCAGATTGATGGAAGCCAGCTCCGAGACCCGACATCCCGTTGAATAGAGCAACTCCAGAATAAGCAGGTCCCGCAGCTGCCAGAAGTCCTCCGGTTCACCTTCAAAGAGCTGCTCGATCTCCTCCTCAAACAAGAACGTGGGCAGCTTGCCTTCAATCCTGAGGGACTTGACCGAAGAGAAGGGATTGCCCGCTTTACCTCCAACTCTGTCATGGAAACGATAGTAGCCCCGCACGGCGGAGAGCACACGATTGATGGAGCGGGAGGATAATCCCCGTCTGGAGAGAAAGCCGACGAAGGCTCGGGCCTTGCCCGCATCGATGCTCTCCGGCTGCCAATTCTGGCTCTCGAGAAAGGTGAAGTACAGCTCCAGGTCACGGCGATAGGACCGCAGAGTGTTTGCCGAGAGGTGGCGCACATGCTCTAGATACTGGAGGTACTGCTCAAGCACTCTTATCCTCCGCCTCCTGGGTGTGCAGATAGCTGCACTCCGGATTGATACAGGCCTTGTAGGTGCCCCGCTGCTTGTCCTGCTTCTCCACCAGAAACTGACCACAGCGGGGACAATTCGATCCGGTCGGTTTGTCATAGCTCACGAAATCACAATCCGGATAGTTGCTGCAACCGTAAAACTCACGGCCCCGTCCTTTCTGACGCCTTCGGGCGACGATTTTTCCGTCGCAATCCGGCCGCGGACAATCGGCAAGAGGCACCGGTTTGGTGTTCCTGCACTCCGGGAATCCCGTGCAGGCGATGAAGAAGCCGTACCTTCCCAGCTTCTTCACCATCGGTCGACCGCATTTCTCGCAGATCAGGTCCGTCGGTTCGTCCAGAACCCCCTTGATCGACTCCAGAGTCTCCATGACATGATCGACCTGGGGCTTGAAATCCCGATAGAACTCCTTCACCACTTCCACCCAACTCTCATTTCTACCCTCCACGTCGTCCAGACGCCTCTCCATCTCTGCGGTGAAGTTCTCGTTCACCAGCTCGGGAAAATTCTCGGTGAGCAGGTTGCTGATGATTCTGCCGAGCTGGGTGGCGGCGAGCTGCCGGGCCTTCCGTACCACATAGTAGCGGTCAAGGAGAACCGAGATGATCGGCGCATAGGTAGAGGGACGTCCGATTCCCTTCTCCTCCAGGGCCTTTATAATCGTCGCTTCGGTGTATCGAGCCGCTCCCGAGGTGAAGTGCTGCTCCGGATGGAAACGAAGCGCTTCCAGCTCCTCCCCCACCTCGAG
>Ga0307380_10003035_pt1 | contig 23480 bp, 14 predicted proteins | sample UN3MG_FD_202239 | JGI IMG/M metagenome (GOLD analysis project Ga0307380, IMG submission 202239) | Soil microbial communities from Risofladan, Vaasa, Finland - UN-3 | ecosystem: Environmental > Terrestrial > Soil > Coastal area > Acid sulfate soil | place: Finland: Risofladan, Vaasa | collected... | reverse complement strand
TTTGTTTCGTTCGCGCCCTGCTTGTCTTTCATTTGCGCTTCGGATACCACCCCCCCCCCCCCCCCCCCCCGCCCCCCGGCCCTAACAGTCTATAAGCAATCCGGATCTCGATAAATAGGAGGGGAAGATGAAAGATGCCCTGGTGGTGGTGGACCTTCAGGTGGATTTCTGCGCGGGCGGCGCCCTGGCGGCTCATGACACGGAATCGGTAATCGATCAGATCAACGGCCTGATCTCAGAGTATATCTCAGCCAACAGGCTGGTCATTTTCACCCGGGACTGGCACCCGGGAAACCATTCCTCTTTCCGCGCCCAGGGCGGTCCCTGGCCCCCCCACTGCGTAGCCGGTACGCCCGGCGCGGCCTTTCACCCCAGACTAAAGATCCCCCCCTGCCACCTGGTGGTCTCCAAAGCCGTATCTGCTGACAAGGAGGCCTATTCAGGGTTCGAGGGCACAGGTTTGGCGCCCCTTCTGAAGGGCCTGGGCATTCGCTCTGTCGCACTCTGCGGAATCGCCACAGAGTACTGCGTGCTCTCCACTTTCAAGGATGCTCTCAGGCTCGGTTTCATAGCCCTGGTTCACAGGCGGGCGATCCGGCCCGTAGCGCCGGGAAGCCCTGAGGAAAAAGAGGCTCTGGAAAAATTCAGGAGCGCCGGGGCGCTCGAGGATTGAGCGCGTTAAGAGACCACTGATTAAAAGGGCATCCAGGAGCGCTCTTTTTTATCAGGCAGTTCCTTACGCAATCTCGAAATCAGCCTGAGCCTCCGGGCTTTCCGAAAAGCCGATCCGGATGGCCCGGGCTTTGAGCCTGGCGCTGCGGTCGAGCTCGATTTCTCCGGTGCAGAGGAGCCAGTGCGGGTTTTCGCCCTGGTCGCTCGTATAGGCTATCGAGGCGCCCTCGGTCTGGCAGGCAATCCTTACCCTTACAGGGCCCTCGAACTTGCCTCCATCCGGCTCGATCTCCGGCCTGGCTGTACCGGGCTGGATTCCGCCGGGCCACATCCGCTCCTGAATCTCTTTCTCCGGGATGGACCCGAGATCTTTAATCTCTTCCATCCAGTCAGCGAGAGCTTTCCGCATGCGCTCGAGGACATCCCTGTACTCCGGGTTTCCGGCGAGGTTGTTGATCTCGTGCGGATCGGCCTGGGTGTCGTAGAGCTCCTCAGGCGGCTTGGCCTTCTGGAAGAAAAGTTTCTGCGGGCCCTCGAGCTCGCCCTCTGCCGCAAGCCTTCTCCATTCCTGCATGGTGGGCATCAGGTCCATGTAAGCTATGTTCTGCGCGTAGGGTTTCTCGGGCATAAAATTACGCAGGTACTTGAACCTTTTGTCCCGCGCGCAGCGGATCATATCGTACTTTTCATCCATCCGGTCGCGGTGGGCGAAAATATATTCTCTGGGGGTTGCTTTCTGCTCCCCTAAAAAGGGGCGGCCCTGCATGTATGAGGGTACTTCCACCCCGGCGATCGAGAGCACGGTCGGCCCGAAATCGATTGAGGACACAAGCTCATCCGATACAGTGCCCGCCTCGATAACTCCCGGCCAGCGCACAATCACCGGAACATGGATCCCGGAATCGTAGAGCCAGCGTTTGGCCCGCGGCAGTCCGCGCCCGTGGTCGCTCCAGAAAAAGACCACCGTGTTCCCGGCCAGTCCGTCCCGCTCGAGCCTCTCCAGAAGCGCTCCGGCCTCTTTATCCAGCTCCTCGATCCGGTCCAGGTACCGCGCCCAGTCCCTTCTGACAACCGGGGTATCAGGGTAATAAGGGGGAATAGTCACGCTGTCCGGGTCTATGACAGGGTCTTTCTCCAGTGGCGTGCGGATCATGCTTTCATGGGTCATGGTATAATTGATCACAGAGAAAAACGGCTGGCCTGCCGCCCTTCCCGCCCAGTCATCGTGATTTTCGCCCTGACAGTCCCAGGCTGTTATGGGAGGCGCAAACTGGTAGTCGGTCTTGGACCTGTTCGTACAGTAATACCCCTGGGCGTGCAGGTATTCCGGGAAACACCTGACATAAGGCGGAGGAACTGTCTCGTAAACCATATCGAGCATTTCATTTTTCGTGCGCATGTGCATCGAGCCGATCGAGTTAGGATACATGCAGGTGATAATGCCTGAGCGGTTGGGCGCGCATACCGGGGCCACGGTGAAGGCATTGGTGAGCTTAAGGCCCTGGCCCGCCAGGCGGTCGATATTCGGAGTGGAGAGCTCGCTGTTCCCGTAGCAGCCGAGATCAGGGCTGATATCCTCGCAGCTTATCCAGAGGATATTCGGCTTTTCTTTGGGAGCCTTTTTTGCGATTTTCCCCTCTTGTTCGGAAACACAACCGGGCAGGGCAGTGGCGGCCAGGGCCCCGGCGCCCATTAATTCAAGAAATTCGCGCCGCTTCATGGCCTCGGACATGTCAGTTCTCCCTTTATGAAAATTTTTCATATCAAGCCCTCGCTTTTTCTTTGAGATATTTAACAACTTGGTTTATTCACAAAATTTTATAGAAAGGAACAGGCCTCCGGTCTTTCAATCATTTGCTCCGGACCGGACAAGAAGTCAGAAGTCAGTAGACAGAAGTCAGAAGTTTAAAAACTCTGGTGATCATTTCCAAAAATATTCTAACTCCTGACTCCTGGCTCCTGTATTCCGAAAGGTTATTATAAAAACTTCCGGTCGACGTTTCTCCATAATGGTTTGGAGCAGCGATAAGTTTTATGAATAAAACGGGTTGATATGGCTCGCACAAATTCTACATCCGGGGACTAACTGTAAAAGACTATACTCTTTCGAGCTAGAAGCTTGTCATTCAACTATCCGGCTCACCCGGAAATTGTCATAGATCGAATGCGTATGCCAGATCCGGAGCCCGTGCAGGCCGCGCTCGAGAACGGAACCGTATGTACTCCGGGCAAGCTCCCGGCCGTCGAGAAAAACCGTGACCTCAGGCGGTTGGATCAGATAAGCCACATGGTAGATGCGGCCGAAAATCAGCGGCTCGTACCATTTTTCCTCAGCCGGCTTGAAACCAGGGTCAAGGCGCATCCTCACCCGCAGCATCTCCCGTTTCTCAGAGGATGCGGCGTTGAGAATGGTGACCAGGTAGTTGGGAAAAGTGTGGTACTGGCCGTAACTGCCGTTGCGCTCTCCGGAAGTGGCGAGAATCCCCTTGCCCTCAGGCATCGAGGCCATCAGGAACATATTTATATTGCTCTGGATGGAATTATCCATCAACCGCACATCATACTCCACGAGCTGGGCCCCGCTGAACTCACTGGTGCACCAGATTGTCACGGCGCCTACCTCGCCTGAGCGCGCATCCACCTCCAGCCAGCCGCTGTTCAACCGCACCTCGGCATCTCCCTCGGCCCGCCAGTTACGTAAATCTTCTGAAAAATTCTCATAAAAAACTTCCTCCAGGCTATATGTTTTCTCTCCGAGCCTGGCAGTATAAGTTTCCGCCGCTGCACAGCCCCAGGCCATACTCAAAAACACGAGACTGCTTATTAAAGTTTTCATTTTGCACCCCTTCTGTGTACTTTTTTAATCGAAAACCCACATAACAGGAAAAGGATACTGCCATGCACAATCGATCCAATCCCTTAAGCTATAGAATAAGCAATCTTTTAAATCTTGACAAGTCAAGTAATGGGCTGATATTCTCTCAAATGCTCTCTGCAATCGCTTCATTTCATTTATCCACCATACCAGGAGTTCTGATGTTAAAAAAGAGCAGAAATCTCTTTTTCTTATCCGCTCTTCTGTGTTTTTTTCCAGCCTGCTTCATTCCTTTGCAAGCTCAGACCGCCACTTTGAAGCTTACAGGAGGTGGACTCGCCAGCCTGTGGAACAGTGAAACCGGCAGAATGATCGAGCTCAAAAGCGAGCGCCCGGAGCTCCGCTTTACGACATGCACCTTTTTCGACTCCTCCCTTGGCAGCGGTGGATTCGAGGTTTTCGACGAGCTGGAAAAGGTGCGCTACTCGGACAGGGACACTCCCTGTAGGGTCACTGATTTGACAGTCTCCCAGGCCGGCTTGCTCCAGAAAGTAGAGTTTACCAAACACTTTGAGGGTGCACCGTTTGCGATGCATGTTACCCTGACCGCTGATGCCATGGGGCTGCACCTGGAGGCCGTGGCAGCGCTCGAAAAGCTCGAGAACGGCAGGTGGCCAGGGCAGCGGAATGTCCGAATCAGTTTTGTCATGCCGGCCAAAGAGGGCCTGCTCGGCTGGGCGCCCTCCTACCCAGAGCCCTCGCCGGTTCACAAGAAGCCGGTCCGTTACTGCTACGGTATCCAGGAGCCGGATATGCCGCGCACAGGGATACCGCTTTACACGGTTTACGAGCCTCATGCCTCCGGACTGTCCATTGCCATGCCCCTGGAGATGACCAAGGTGCAGCTCAACATGGGTCCTGAACCCGAGGACCCGGGTCCGCTTTATGTGGATATCAGGCTCGGCCCGCCGAACGCCGGAGTCGGGCTGGAATACCTGACCCAGCCTCCACCGCTGAAAGGCGATGAGATCAAGGTGATCCGCTTCACCGAGCTTTTTGTGGGCCTGGCTGCAGACCGTCCCTTGCGTTTCGGTGTCTGGCTCTACAGTCATGCCCCGCACTGGCGGCCTGCGCTCGGCAGACTCGCCGGGGCCTACCCGGAATATTTCCGCATGCATCCACGGATGCGCTCGCTCTGGGGCACGCGCCTTGGCGGGAACGTGCACGTGACCCGGAAAGACCTTGAGCTCTACAAGCGATTCGGCGCGGCCTCTGCCTGGCTGCACACTCATTTCTACCGGCACGGAGAATTCATCCCGCCCGAGGCAGTGCAAGACCCGGATTTCTCTTTCTTCTGCGAGCCATACGCCAGGGAATACCCTGACAACACAGTGCGCAAGAACAGGAAAGTGATCGACATGTTCACTGAAAACGGCCAGGCTGTTTTCATTTACGGGTTCAACATGCACTGCGACACAATCACCGTGATCCAGAGAGGTTTTTTCCCGGATGTTACCCGGAATGCCGACGGGTCGATCACCAAATGCTACCACGACCAGCCCGTGATGTTTTTCAATCCCGAAAGCCCGTTCGGCAGCCACCAGTTGAGGCAGATGGATCTGATGATGGAGCTCTATCCACGGATAGCCGGGATTGCCCTGGATAACTGGGCTTACGGCGGGATAGATTTCGCCCACGATGACGGGATCACGATGTTCGGCCACAGGCTAGCGGCAAATGTCAATTTCAGCCAGCAGAGGATGATCGAGCGGATTGCGCCCAAGTGGCACAATACCGGAAGGCTCCTGATGATCAACAAATCCCGGACAATCGAGAGCATCAAGGGCATGGATTCGATGTTAAGCGAGGCCAGCGGAGCGGAAATATTCGCCATGTTCGCCTACATGTGCCTGGACCGCCACCTGCATGCAAATGAGTACAGCGCAGCCGAGGATGCAGAATACGCCGAGTACACCCTCAAATATACACTCGAGTGGGGCGGGCAGATCGGCCATGGACAGGTGACCGCAGACCCTGACATGAGCCAGCACTATTACGCCCTCTTGCTCGCTTTGCGCAATCGCACCTGGGTTTTCGACCCTGACCCGCTCAGCCTGCCGCCAGGGACCAGGGGCAATATCTGGCGTATCTCGCCTGATTCCCCCTGGGATCCCGGCGACATAGTGGTCGCTGTTATCCGTCCGGAGGTAAGGATTGCCGACAGAAATTTTGAAAAAGGCCTTCAGGTAAAAGTGCGCCTGCCTGAAATCGAAAAAGTGACCAGAGCCTCCTGGCTCGGAGCCGAGGACTATCACAAGCCGGCCCTGGACTGCAAGATGGCTAAAAAGGGCGGCGAGCTTGTGGTGAGCCTGCCGCCGGTCGGCTCCGCGGGAGTCCTGCGTCTGGAAATTGACCAGGGTTTTTAAGCCGAATTATTCATAAAACTTGTCGCTGCTCCAGACCATTACGAACAAACGACAACCTGGAGTTTTTATAATAACCTTTTGGAATTCAGGAGCCAGGAGTCAGAATTCAGAATATTTTTGGAAATGATCGCCAGAGTTTTTTAAACTTCTGACTTCTGTCTTCTGACTTCTTGTCCGGTCTGGAGCAAATGCTTGAGAAACCGAAAGCCTATACCCTTTTACTAAATTTTGTGAATAATTCAGATTAAGCCGGACGGTTTTAATATTACGAAACAAACCTCAACAAATGGAGCTAAAATGACAGGCCTGCCGATCTTTCAGGTGGATGCTTTCACTGATCGGCCCTTTAAGGGCAATCCTGCAGCGGTATGCTTTCTGGATGAACCCAGACAAGACACCTGGATGCAGGATGTGGCCCGGGAGATGAACCTCTCGGAAACCGCGTTCCTGCTGAGGCAGGAGGATGGCTACAGCCTGCGCTGGTTCACTCCTGCCTGCGAGGTCGATCTCTGCGGCCATGCAACCCTGGCGAGCTCTCATGCGCTCTGGGAGGAGAAAAGACTCAAGCCGGATCAAGAGGCCCGCTTTTACACCCGCAGCGGGTGGCTTTTTGCGCACCGCAGGGGCGACTGGATCGAGCTCGATTTCCCGCTCCGGCCGGAAAAACCGGCCCCTGCGCCCGCAGGCCTTGCCGCTGCGCTGGGTGTCGAGCCGAAATATGTTGGCCGCAGCCTCGAGGATTACCTGGTGGAGCTCGAATCAGAAAAGCAGGTCCGGGAAATGAAGCCTGACTTCCCCTCTCTGGCAGGGATATCCTCCCGCGGAATAATAGTCACCAGCCGCTCGCAGTCGACAGACTGCGATTTCGTCTCGCGCTTTTTCGCCCCCGCCTTAGGCATTAATGAGGATCCGGTCACCGGGTCGGCCCACTGCACGCTGGCCCCTTTCTGGGCTGAAAGGCTCGGGAAAAAAGAGATGACCGGCTATCAGGCCTCCTCCAGGGGCGGTTTTGTGAGGGTGAGACTCGCTGAAAACAGGGTATATATCAGCGGGCAGGCGGTGACTGTCCTGCGGGGGAATTTATTGGAGAAATGACTTGCTTTATCAACAGGATGGTCTATTAGGATGCACTCCCAAGAGGGAGGGATACCCAGCCCCGGCTCTCTCCCATATTAGCCGTCAGCGGCTCGGGTATTTCTTGAACGCGGATAGCAAAGCGCCGCGGCAATATGAATGTCAGCGGTACCTGGACAATCTGTCCAAAGGCTAAACTTCGATAACCATCCCGTCATAAGCCATACTCACCTGAAGAGCGCCGCCCTCGGCCACGTTTGCGTACCATCTCGTATCTTCCAGATATTTTTCCAATTCCTCGTCACCCAGGGTCGGTTCAAGGTGGAACATGCAAAGATGCTTGACATTCGAGGCTTTGGCCAGCTCGACCCCGATGACATTGCTGGAATGCCCCCAGTTTTCCTTGAAAGTACAGGCTTCCACGAATAACACCTGGGAATCGAATATAAGGAGGTCTGCGTTGCGAAAAAAATCCACAAGAGGTAAGTCTTCCTTATTTTGGTACTTAGGCTCCGAGTCAGTAGAATAAACCACCGCTTTTCCATCCTTTTCGAACCGGTATCCGTAAGAAGCTCCGGGATGGTTCTGCTCGGCGACAGTCACTCTCATTCCTGCTATCTCGTAGGATTTCCCGCTCTCCAAGTGGACAAAGTCTATATCAGCTTCCAGGACAGAAAAATCGACCGGGAAAAAGGGTTCTTTCTGCTGCGTGGAAAATGCCTTTGCCAAATCCTGGTGGCCGCCGTAAATAGTAATCCGGGCTCCCTTCATGTAAGCCGGCATGAAAAAAGGGAAACCCTGGATATGGTCCCAATGCGGATGCGAGAGGAAAATATGAAATTTGTGTCCGGAAGCACTACCGTGCTTATCAATGAAATTATTTCCGAAATCCCGCAGGCCGGTTCCTGCATCGCACAAGACAAAACTATCCCCACCCCCTTCTATCTCTATGCAGGAGGTGTTGGTTCCGAACGTTCCCTTAACCCAGAAATCGAGTTCCCGCTCGATAAAGGCATCAACATTCGTATCCGGACCGATTTGTTTTTCCACGGCCACTTCAATAACGCGTTTCAGTTTTTCACGTAGTTTCTCGTTTGTCATAGAGGCAGGCAGCGACCCGCGAACACCCCAAAACCGTACTCTCATACATTCCCCTTGTGATATCCTTGCATTATGCTGCTGATAAATATAAGAAAAACAAACCCGCTTCCATTTAACTGCTTGCGCTCCAATAAAAATGACTAGACTCTTGTCCGCCGTTTCGACCCGCACCCCTTACACCCTTTACGCCGGGTCCGGGATTGAGGACCTGTAAATTTGGTCTGGACACGCTTTCTGACCAGGATTATGGTAACCTCAGCTTTTTCCTCGATCGAGCTTAACTCGTAGCCGCAGCTGGTGAGGCTCTCTGCAACATCCGGCCCCACCGGAGCCTTATCCAGATAGACTTTCAGCAATTCCCCTGCCGTCATCCTGTCCAGAGCTGTTTTGATTAACACAAAATTCATCGGGCAGGGAGTACCCATCAGATTCAAGGTTTGAGAAAAATTTTTCATGTTTGTGCCGTCAACTGCAAATCCTGCGCGGGAGCTAAAAAGCCTGGTACTGTCGTAAGAGGTACCAATACTTCAAAATCAAGATACAAAATTTCAAATTAAGTGTCAAAAAGATTTAATCGTAAAGGCCTGCCCGAAACGAGCGGGACAGGGAAATAGTCAAACTGAATGGAGTTAGGTTAAATTTTTCGAAATAGCACCTTTCACAGGACAAGGTCTCCAGAACTGCCCCGGGTAATTTCATCACGATTTTTCTTCTATTATGTTGCATATTCCGTCATCACGACTTATTTTTCACCAGTTTTATCTTTCTTCTCACTCATTATGAGTTCAACACTGGATAAGAGGTAATTTCCCGGACAGAATTCCAAAGAAAACCAGAAGTCAAATGGGTCTCAAACCTTAAGGCCGCATTTTAAGCTATTGGCTTTCCTTTGAAATCTTCCAACCTGGGTTTATTTCTTCACGTGGTCTCTTTGGATTAACGCTTTCCCTGCTATGCAAAAAATATAAGGATCGATATACTCTTTTTCAATTTTGACGCGTTTTAACAACCCTGCTATAAAAATATATGTAACAAATTCGTTCGGATTCGCTTTATTATAAAAACTATTTTATTAGATAGAGCTTTGAATTCGAAAAATGAATCCGGGCCTGCCGGGCAATATCTTATGTCGGTATAACTTATTTTAAAAAGGGCGGAAATGAACATATTATTAACCTACCCTCGATACCCGGATACTTTCTGGAGTTTTAGCCATGCTCTTCGGTTCATTGGGAAGAAGGCATCGCATCCTCCCATGGGTTTATTGACTGTGGCGGCAATGCTGCCCAAAGAATGGAATCTGAAGCTTGTCGACTTGAATGTTTCCTCGCTGGAGGACACGGACATTTTATGGGCTGATTATGTTTTTATCAGCGCTATGACAGTCCAAAAGTCATCTGTTAAAAAGATCATCTCCCGCTGTCTCCAGCTCGATCGCAAAGTGGTTGCCGGCGGCCCTCTTTTTACTGCCCAACCCCAGGATTTTCCTGAGGTGCATCACCTGGTCCTGAATGAGGCGGAGATCACTTTCCTGGAATTCCTCCGCGACCTGGAGCTTGGAGAGCCGAAACATATATATCAATCATCAAAATGGGCTGATCTGAACACCACTCCAGTCCCCTTATGGAACCTGGTGAATATTAAAAACTATGCCACACTGTGCGTCCAATACTCACGGGGATGCCCGTTTGATTGTGAATTCTGTGATATCACGGTACTTTACGGCCACAAGACGCGCACAAAACCTGCTGACAAAGTTCTGCGTGAATTAGAAGCTCTCTACCAACGCGGGTGGCGTGAAGGGGTGTTTTTTGTGGATGATAATTTTATCGGTAATAAAAAGCGAATTAAAGACGAATTATTGCCGTCAATGATCCACTGGATGAAAAAAAGAAAATATCCTTTCGATTTCTCGACACAGGCATCGATCAACCTTGCCGATGATGACAAACTCATCCAGTTGATGGTTCAAGCCGGTTTCGATACGGTTTTTGTCGGTATCGAAACACCGAATGAGGAGAGTCTGATTGAATGCGGGAAGCTGCATAATGCCAAAGTCGACTTGATGGCCAAGGTGAAAAAACTGCATTCCTCGGGATTGCAGGTTCAAGGGGGATTCATTGTCGGATTCGACAGTGATAAAAAAGATATTTTTGCCCGCATGAGCCAATTCATTAACGAGAGCGGCATAGTTGCCTCTATGGTCGGACTTCTTAATGCTCCCCCAGGTACTAAACTTTATAAACGGCTGATAGAAGAAAATCGCATTATCAAAAACATAACCGGCGATAATACCGATTTTTCGATCAATTTCCTGCCAAAAATGGATTATAAGGTGCTTATCGAGGGGTATAAAAACCTGATCAGTGATATTTACAGGCCTGAAGCCTATTATAAACGAGTGCGGACATTTTTGCGCAATTACCGGTTTACCAAAAAGTATAACAGTGGCTTTTCAATCACCCGCCTGCGTGGCTTTGCAATGTCCATATATAAATTGGGCATCAAGCCCGGAGTTAGGTGGCAGTACTGGAAACTGATGTTGTGGACGCTTATCCGGCGGCCGCGCCTGATGCCTCACGCAGTGACCCTGGCGATCTATGGGGCGCATTTCATGCGGCATTTTGAAATAATCGCGGATTGAACCGCCTGGAATCCATCCGGGCAGGAAAAGCCTGGCAAAGGAGCTTGCCAATCATTCCAAATCCTCAGCAATCAGAATTTCCTGCCCTGCGCGCACGAAAAGGATGTCCTTGATTCTCTCGAATCCCTTGAAAAATTCCCCGCCATCCTGTCTCATTTTTTTCAAAGAAAACCCGGTTATCACCAGGTCCGCTTTTTCAGAATGCTGGCTGACCAGCTCATCGAATTCAAGGTCCTCAGTCAGAGGGACCTGTTTTACATTTTTGGGCGAAATAGGAATCCGCCCTTTGGCAATAAGCTCATTCAGCCGGCCGACCTCTTTTTCCATTACACTCTGATGAAATGCGGCATAAAGCTCGATTTCACCTCCTTCCCATTCAGAATGGCCGATTATGATATAGCCGAGAATGATCATCAGATTCGCATTTCGATATTCACCCGGGGTGAGCCAGATATGGATCTTTTTCTTGTAGCCGAAATGCCGTTTGGAATATCTCAAGATACAGATATTGAAACCGGCGATTGCCGCGAAATTGGTCCCGTCGATAATGTCCACCAGGTTGTCTTTTTCATCGTCTAAAAATTCGAAAAGAATACTATTGTTCTCAAGGCCCGATATCCCGGGAATCTGCACTATCTGCGCCACTGCTGTCTTGAAGCTCGGGCTGATTATAGTGTCCACATAGATCGCTGCAGCGCTGGATCGAACCTGCTCGATCAGTCTGGCCTGCAAAACTTTTGCCTCCTTGTGCGTCTGATCATTTAACGGCCCCTTGATAAAATGGATAAACGAACCGAAACCATAGTGGTGCGAGATCCAGCGGAGAATATCGAAAGGCGCCAGACGGGTCAGGGAGTGTGAGGAAATAGCGATAAAGGAAGGCCGCCAGTTTGTCATTGTCATCCTGGTGCCTTTTTTCTGGATCAGAATCTGGAGTTGACGGGTAAGTTGGAAGAGCACTCCTTTCATTACAGCCGACAAATCCCTTTCCCCTTCGTGGCTCCGTTTCAGCCAGAGGTATATCAAGACCATAGCCAGAATAGCAAGGGAAGCGTATAAAGGCTGCATCTGATACATCATCACAAATGAGGCTATTGCTCCCAGCAGAGAGAAGTACCATTTTGCGCGGAAAGAGGGCCGGTAGGATGTGTTTCCGGCAAAATGCTCCAGGAAGCTTATCGAGCACAGAGCGCCGTAGGTGACCATGAAAAACATGCTGATTATCTGGGCCACGAAATCAATACTGCCCAAGGAGACAAACAGCAGCACCACGATCGAGGTAACCAGGGTGGAGTTGACAGGCTCGTTGACCCGGCCTTTACCAAATCCCAGATAAGAGTTCAGTTTTTCTGTGGGAAAGACCTTATCATAGGCCAGGGCCTGCAGGGTCCGCGGCGCCACGAGGATTGAGCCCACAGCGGAGGAAAGAGTCGCCGCTGCCAGGCCGATAGGAATGATCGGGCCCCAGAGCGCAATCCGGCTCATGATGAACTGATCCGTGGCCAGATCTTCGGGAGTGGCGCCTAATCCTAATTTGAGGATCACAAAGACATAGACAATCATTCCTGCAAGAGTCGCCGTTATAGTGCCCAGAGGAATGGAATGCCTGGGGTTCTTGAGGTCTCCGGAAAGTCCGATCCCGGCGATCATGCCGGTGAATGCGGGAAAGATGATTGCAAATACCTTGGAGAAATTGTCAGGATTTTCCACCTTGGCCAACAGATTAATCTCGGCTGGTGAATATGCAGACTTTCCCAAGAAAAACATCCCCAGCGACAGCGCCAGAATGCCCGCAACCACCCAAAGCAGGTTCACGCCGATATGCGCCCCCCTGAGCCATATAACCAGCAGCAGAATTAATGTGGAGGGTATGCCTATTAACCGGATATCGGGAGTGATACCGGTAAATTCCTGGAACCAGCCGAAAAGAGGGCGAAACGCCTCGGCAAAGGCAATCATGTAAAAAGCGACCGAGATGGCCTGGGAAAAATAAAGCGAGATGCCGATAGAACCGCCGACCGTAGTCCCGAAAGAACGGCTGATAATATAATATGCGCCCCCTCCCTCGACTTTCAGGTTGGTGGCGATCTCGGCCACGGCGATCGCGGTGGGAATGGTGATCAGGTGGCCGATCACTACGATCATTAAAGCTCCCAGGATCCCGGTGTGGCCTACTGCATACCCGAAACGCAAAAAGAGAATTGCCCCCAGTATGGTGCTGATCGAGGCCAGGAAAACAGGTGCGGTACCGAAACCGTGTCCACCGGTCCCAATTTTTTGAGATTGCATTACTCTGTTCCTCTAAAAAAATCCGGAATTTTTCATATTCAGAATGGCCGGTTATTAATCCAGATTAATAATAATAAAGACCGGAACGGTTTAGCGCCAGGGGGCCGGGCACAAATATTCAGCGACAAAAGCCAGAACGTGTCGGCAGTCATTTTCCCGCCTACCATATCAAACCCTTAGGCCTTATTGACTAGCGTGACAGGAAATGGATCAGTCACACTCCCTGTATAAAGAGTCCGGTGCGGGAACGGGATCTCTATGCCGTTCTCATCGAAAGCCGCCTTGATTTCCTCTTTTATGCTGTTTGTTAAAAGGAGGAAGTTTTCTTTTTTAACCCATACACCAAACAGCAGATCGATCGAGGAATCGCCGTATCCTTTGAAAATGAATATAGGTGCCGGCTCTTCAAGGCTTAGCGGGTTGCGGGCGGCGACATCGAATAAGATTTTACGAACCTTTGATATATCTTCCTTATAAGCGACGCCTAGTTCAATATCTATTCGGCGAATCGGGTACTGGGTGTAATTTATGACCTGCGTCTTGATCATTTCTTCATTCGGAATCCGCACGAGAGCATTCTGGAAGGTGCGCAGTTTTACCGATAACAGCTCCATATCATTCACTATCCCCATTGTGCCTCCCACCTCGACAATATCGCCGACCTGAAAAGGCCGGTCAGCAAGCAGGAACAATCCGCTGATTATGTTCGAGGCGGATGTCTGTGAAGCAAAACCCACCGCCACAGTCAGTATACCGGCTGCACCCAGGAGAACGCTCAAGTCAAAACCCATCTCCCGTAACGCTGAAATAATGATCAGAGTTATTAAAAAATAGAAGCTTATCTTACTGATCGTGGCAGCCTGCTGTGGACTGGTGCGTTTTTTCATGATTTTCCCGAGGCCGGAACTAAGCAGCCTGGCAATGATTATTCCCAGCGCCAGGATAATACCAGCCCTCAGCAGCGAAATTGCACGTTCCGGAGTAATAAAACCAGATAACCAGGAAAAGGCCTCAGACATTTCCATACCCTCCTTATCAAATTATTAAATTTTTCAGCGCGCGAGACAGAATACTTTTTTCCGCTTTCTGTCTGGGCCCGCTGATTAATTTCGGATTCTTAGCCGCAGCAGGAGCTTTTTTCTTTAATTCAAGCTCTGCTTTTTTACCGATCCCCATTTTCAAGGTGACAGCCTGGGTCCATAGATAACCGTCCTCGGCCTCGTAAATGGACAAATTCGGGACAGGAAGGTTTAGCCGTTCCAGGAAAATAGATCCACTGCCCTGGTTTTGGAGAAATACCACAGTGATTGCGCGATGGGGCCTGAATTTTATATCTTCAAGTTTCAAGCGTCCATATACCCGATCGGCATAGCATAATTCTCCCTCCATAGTGGAGGGACCGAACCAGGTATCAGAGGGGCGGAAAATTGGGATATCTCGCAAAACCACAGGAGGGTCGCCTGTTTCTATGCGAACCCACAATGGGGAACTGACATAAAAAGCGACATCCTGATTAGGAAGGATGTAAAACGGAGTTTCCGGACGAATTACCACGGATCGATCTGCCAGAACAGGCGTGATTGTTAAATTACCGGTTGTTTTGCTCATGCCGAAACGGGTGACAGCGACACCAGAGCCGTGCTCCACCGGACCTTGTAGCGGGAGGGCGACCTCAGCGCCGTTTTCCGCCAACTCATCAACCGCCTTATAAGCCACCCGCCATTCGTGTATCGAGCGCTCTATCCAGAAAGTCGCCGGCCCTATCCGCCACTTACCCCCCGTGTTCTCCGGAAAAGTAAAACTGCCCCACCAGATTCGTTTGGTAATATTGCTTTTTCTCATAGGCTCAGGCTCCTTTAATTTTAACCAGCAGAGAAAATTTATAGTCAACAGCAGATCCAAAGATTCTACGGAAATAGAAATTTGATTCTTACACATTTCACTCTGAGAGATTATTTTTCACTATTGTAAAAAATTTCAAAAATCAATGAGTCACAGCAAAGAAAGAATACAGAAGTCAGTAGTCCCCACCCCCCAAATACATTGAGTCCGAAGCCTAGTAGAAAAGGCCAGGCAGGTTACCCGGGGCGGTGGGGGAACTTTGTATTCCGACTCCTGACACCTGTCTACTGGATTCCCCTGAAAAACAAATTGATAATGATCTCAGGCCGGTCAACTAAATAGATTACAATAAATTTCAAATATTTTTGGCTGGTGCTAATTTATGGTTAAAAATCAGCTTTAAAATATGAAAAGTTAAACTTAAATCTTTCAGGGGATTATTACAAATTCTTAAAGCTCGTGCGCTTATCCAGACCGGATCACAGCGGTGTGCGCGGCATTGAATATTCGATCTCCAACTCCCCAGCTCCAAATATCCCATTGAATAAACGATTTTTTCACTCCAGCGGCACAAATAATTAATTCATTTTCGATCAAATGAATAGCTTGACCTAGACCCAAGTGTTGATTATACTCCTATGGTAAGTATTTTAAAAAGGTTAGCTGTTCATTTGTTTTTCTATTTACAAGCCTTTATATTCTTCCAGGAGCCTCTCGTCATGACCAAAGCAGACATAGTTGAGTTAATTACAGAAAAAACCGGCTTCACAGTGAAAGATGTAAAAATCGTGGTGGAGCAATTTCTTGAGGAGGTAAAAAACTGCCTTGCGGAAAACAAGCATTTGGAAATCCGCGGTTTCGGCACATTCAAAGTAAAAAACCACAAGGCTCGCAAGGCCCGCAACCCAAAAACCAACGAGGAAGTATTCGTTCCGGCCAGAAAAAAAGCTGTTTTCAAGGTCTCCAAGGAACTGAACAGCTCGTTGAAGTGAATCTCAATCAGGGATGCTCCGAGCCAAAACTGCTGCCTGAAACAGCCATTCGCGTCTCCGGCCGGTGTGTGAAGCTTGCTTCCTGCTTGAAAGCGGGATGGCTTATTCAGCGATAAATCCCGGAAGAAGCTTTGCTTGGACACCAGGCATGGACCTACCAGGATGTCATGGAGCAGCTTGGAATAACAAAAAACTATGTCTGGCCTGCGTTAATCAGTTATAAAACCCGGTTTGATTTTTCCCTGCTTTATTTCCTTAATAACAATTAAAAGCCATTCTTACAAGCAATTAATCGTAAATAATTCTGCTTCTGCCTTTAGCCTGCTGAAATGCTCGATCGACCCGGCAACGGCTAGCGCTGAAGGGAAAAATGAAGATTGCCTGGGCTTTTTTAGCCAGCAGATCAGATTTTTTAAACCAACCTTATGATATCTACGGATAACCCGCTTTTCAGCATTCTCTCATAAGGAGCTTTTTATTTCATTATAAATAGTCTCGATCAATCCCGCTTCATTTTCCTCAAACGCACTTTTTACCTCCTCGAGGCTCCTGCCCTTTTCAATTAAAGCTCTAACCATTTCCTGCCGCTCTTCCATCCGGGCAATATGATTCCTCACTCCCTCCCGGTCTGCCATATCGCTGTGTCCGCTGCAGAAATTCCCGGCATTGAGTGTCTGGAGCATTTTTTTAAGAGTCTTGACATGCTCAAAGGAATTGCCGCCTTTATAAGAATGGATCAGTTGAGCCCGGTCTAAAAACAACTGGTCTCCGAGAAAAGCTGTCTTTCCCTCAGGGAAGTAAATAACGGCATCTCCAGTGGTATGACCCGTGCCAAAATACCATAGCTCGACTTTCTTTGCGCCGAGATAAAGCTCCATTTTATCGCGGAATGTCAATGAAGGGACAAAAGGCACCAGCTCAGGCTCGCTCCATTCCGATTGAGTACCATCCCTCCGGGCGTGAAAAAATTCCTTCCTGCAATTTTCATGAGCGATAAAAGTCACTTCTTCGCCGAAATACCGATTTCCGGTAACATGGTCGCCGTCACTGTGAGTATTAACAAGATACTTTATCGGTTTGACTGTTATCTTTTCAATTTCCTCAATCACCTGATCTACCGATTCTTGATCCATTTTTGCATCAATTATCAGGACCCCGTTATCGCCGATATATGCTCCACCGTTTGCTCCCCTGCCGCCTATAATTTCATAGAGCCTGTCGGATATTTTCCTTAACTCGACAGGCTGAGTCTCGCGCTGTTGGGCGAAAGAATATGATACGAACAAAAGAATATAAAACAGGACAAAAATTGACTTTATCTTATTTTCCATTTTATCCTCCTTAAAATTCTCGTTCCGCCCTGTTATTTCGAGCTTATCAGAACGAATTTTAAAAAGCGTGTGCGCCCTGGCCTGGTAAAAACATATCAACCTTCGAGCGGACACATAGGTCTGCCACTACTTATCAATTCAAACGAATTATTTCGGCACTGCCGTACCGTGACGGCAAAAGACAACTTATTTTCGGGCCCTGAAAGAAACCGCCTCAACTGCAAACCCTTTCAGCTCCAAGGAAAAACCCCCATCCGCAAGAACCTCGGCTCCCGGGAGTCTCTCATCCTCTGTCAAATTGATCCGCTCCGGAGAGCGAGGCTTCAGCAAAGCGGGCCTGAGCTCGAGGCGGGTATCTGTATCCAGCATTTCCGCGCAGTGTATAATATAAGAATCGCCGTAGTAGCTTTTTTTAACCGCGGAGACCACCACTGAACTGTTTTCCGCGTCAAGGAAAGAGCCTGTCTCAGGCAGGCTGGAATTACCTGCCGAGAGCCTTTCTCTGGCAACGAGCGGCTGGCTGACCTCCCAGCCTAGAGCCGGGGAGTTGGCCTTTTTCCAGTCTCCCCGGTGGCCCCTGAGGACCAAGTGGTAATTGTGCGGGCTGCGCAATACTGTGTGCTCCAGGGGATGCTGGATATACAGCGGGAGACGGAGGATTCCGGGGGCGGCTACCACAAATTCGGTCTGGCTCTGCTCGTAGGCCAGGGTGACTCCATAGTCTCCCCGGGGCTCATAGCAATCGAGCCACTTGAGTATGTTGATTGCATTGGGCAGACCACCGAAATCCTGGAAATAAGAGACAAAGCCCTCCTTGGGAGAGCGCCGGGAGAAATCCAGGGGCATGGGGAAATGCTCCATGGTGCGGGCCGGGACATAAGGCACCGCGCCGAAAGGCACCCCCACTGTAAGCACCGGATCGCTGAGCGCGAATTCCATCCGGCAGACATTCGGCCCGGAAGACAAGAGCTGCGGAGCGCGGGAGGCCAGGTCAGCGTACTCATGCGGCAGGAACATCCCGGCCATGTCGAGCAAAAAATTCTTGTCCTCAGCAGTGATCTGGAAATCAACCATCTCTAGATCCTGATACAGCCGCACAATGATACGTTTGTCCTGGTATCTGAGGGTGCGGGAAGCAAAAACAGGTGTGACCTGGGCTGTATCAGTAATGAACATCCCGTCCAGGCCCATAAAGTTCGGCTTTACAATTTCCCGGCCCGCTTTTTTGTCGAATATCGACCTGATTCCGACCGCCGGATCGAAAACTATCCGGTAGTATTGGTTCTCGAGGGTATCTCCCCGTGCCGCAAGTCCGCACGGTTGGGTATCCACCGCCTGGTCCAGCTCCTCAAGATAGTATGTCTTGTAGCCGAGAGAAGGGACATCACGGGCGATGAATTGAATCATACGGCCGGCCCTTCTCGGCGCTCCAGGCCAGGCGTACTGGCTTTCACCGCTCCTTGAGTCACTCACCTTGAAACCTCTGGCTCCGGTCGATATCTTGACGCTCACCGGGTAGCTGCGGCTCCAGTTTGTTGGATTAAAAACCACCAGAGCGCGCCTGCCCGGGAGGGTGTTCACCGCTGCGGCGAGTTTGTAAAGCTCGCGGTCGAGAAGTCGGTCAGCTTCCAGATACGCGCTATAGGCGGCCTCAGCCTTGAAGCCATCCGTGTTTGTCCCCGCCAGCCAGTTGTGATCCGCAGGCCAGAGCAGTTTCTCCCAGACCTGTTCCAGGTCCTTCTCGGGATATCCGGAAAGTCCGAGCATGCTGCCAAAGGCAGCGAACTTTTCCGCTGAAAGCACCTCGGAGATGGCTTTGTTCAAATAGTACCTGCCCCGCTCCCAGTAGCGGCCGCTCCAGACCCAGGGCCTGGTCTGGCCGGTAAATTCAGGGAGCTCCATCCGGGAGCGCCTGGCATCAAATGAGCGCACCAGCTCATCCACAGTGCCGAAACGAATCCGGGCGGAATCGGCAAAAGGGCTTTCGCGGTTCCACACCTTGATCGAGTCCCTGAGTATGGGTATGCGCTCGACAGGGGCGCCGTGGTCCTGGTCAAAGTGGGCCAGTTTGAGGCCGGCCACTTTTTCAGCCAGGGTGAAGTGCCTGGCGAAACGGTCCACAGTGGCCCTGAACGAGCCGAACTCATGCCGGTACCACCCGAAAGCGACATTGAGCATGGAATAATGCTCTTTGCCCATGTAGCCGATTATCCCTGTCCCGTCAAGCCCCACATATTCGTAAACCCCGCCCCGCAAGGCGGTTTCGGCCTCCACGGCCGGGCCAGGCGGAGCGAAGAAACGGTTATAGTCTGGATTGTGGTAGTTGAAATGCAGCAGGCATATCTTGATCCCGGATTTCGACAGCACCTGCGCGTACTGTGGCGTAAGGCTCGGGACATCCAAGAGGTGGCACCAGGTGGGCCGGTAGCCGAATTCTTTTTTCAGATAGGCCACCGAATGGGCGCACTGGCGGATCATGTATTCACCGGGAGGCCAGTCAGGCTCGTAGTCTACCCACTGCGCCGGAAAAACCATCCTTCCCTGGTCGATAAGCCTTTTTATCCTGTGCTTCTGTCCGGGAAAATATTCCAGAAAGTCTTTCAGGTTGTAAAGGTTGCCCCAGTTGAGAGTGAGATCCGGGCAGCTTTCCATCAGATCCAGATAGCCGAGCATTTTCTTGCGGTAGTCGTGCATCATGGTCTCGTAATCATCCAGAAAGCCGATGTCCTGGTGGATTCCATAGACCACCAGGATCTCCCGCTTGGCCTGTGCGCCTGGAAGCTCGAACGGCAGAAATACCATCCAGCAGAAAACAATTATTCCCCACACAATAAAACTCGAGCTGTAAAGATTGCTTCGCTGTAAGGCCATGAAAAAGCTCCTGTTAGCTTATGCAGGGTGTTTTGTTTTCCAGCCTACTCAAATAATTTACGGACGGAATTATAATAAAAGAAACCCTACGATTCGAGCATTGTCCAGATAGAGCGAGAAATGTCTCAGTCCTCCTGTAGATGTGACGGATCGTTTGGCCATCTGAGACAGTACGCGCTTAGCCAAAGGTTTTTTGTAAAACAAATCCCATAAGGGAATTATTCAGCCAGCAGGGCAGCCACGACAGCCTTTCGCAGCTCCAAAAGGCGGCTGTTTGTCAGAGAGCGGAATCTGAGCACAGGAGCCTCGGGGTCATCAGCCCAGGCTGCCAGCGCTTTTAGCACCTTGCCGCGGTTCCAGCCTTTTCTGGCGGCCAGCAGGTTGAGATACTCGATATCCTGCTGGCCCCGTCGCATGCCCTTGAGCCTTACACTGGCCAGCGGGCCTTCGTAGTTCTTGCCGGTGCGGGCATAATCGATTCCCGTGTAAAAAATCGCCAGATCATCCGGATTAAACCAGCTGAAACCTGCCAGGTTGTTCCAGTAAGGCAGATCACCCACTGTGCCGAGCGACCAGCAGGTGAAAAAATTCTGCTGGTGGACAATCAGCTTGCCTGAAATCCTCGGCCCTCCGCCGTAATGGTAGTAGCCTTCACCCGGCAGGCGGCGCATGCGGAAAGTGGCGGTGGGGCCGAAATCGAAAATCCCGCTCGAGTTCCACAGGTTGCAGAGCCCATCCCATAGGCCGCGGCTCATCTCAGGCTGTGAGATATCCGTGCGGAGATGAAGCTTTACCTCCCCTGCCGGGCAGGCCTGGGCGTGACCTTTTTTAGCCAGGGAGAGGAAAAAGCGGTTTGCGGCATAGTCGTCATAATCCACCGGCTCATCGAGGAGCCAGAACGAGCTGCCGGGACCTTCATTTGGCATGCCGAAAAAGTTACATTTGAAGTAATACTTGTTATTGACATAGACCTGGAAATGGGTTCTGGTAAAACCTTTATTTTTCAGATGCTCGAAAAACTGGCGCGTAACCGAGACAAAGCCTTCCTGGTAATCCCGGTCGAAAGCCTGCTCAAGGGGACGGGAAGTTTTGGCCCATTCAGTGAACTTGTCGCGGTCAGGCAAGTCGGCCCAGTCGCCGTAATGCTCTTTAATCGGCAGGGGCCAGTTTTCATGGAACGGGAGGTACATGTGTGTCAGCGGAACCCCGGTTCCGGGTCCCTGGTAGCCATTTGCAGGGGTAAAGGCCTCCCCGTGGAGATACTGGGAGAACCTTCTGTCCCACTCCTCCCACGAATCAATTTTCGTTTCCCTTCCGCTGCCTTTAAGAGTCGGCGCGCAGCCTGCCTGCACCTGGCCGTCCTGCCCATAGGGCAAAATATTCAAGGTCGTGCGGTGCTGGTGGGCGAGCTGGTAGCAGCGGCGCTCGATAGCCAGGTAGCGCTCAAGATCTGATTCCACTGTCACGCCGAACATCTTATTGATTCCATAATTGTAGCCATTGAGCTCCACAGACCAGCTGATCTCGGAGGGCAGAACCAGAGGCAGAACATTCAGCCGCACTGCAATGACAGCAGGGCGCTTAATCTCTTTAGCGGTGACAGCAATCCTGCCCTGGTAAAGCCCTGCTTCTGTGGAGGGCGGCACATAGAAATCGATCCAGACCGATTGACAGCGCTGGCCTGGGCCCATGTTGTCCATCGTGGGCAGGTTAAACCGGGGATCGAAAGGCGGATCGAGAGGCAGGCAGGCATCCCCGTGCCAGGCTGGCCTGTGGTCCACTTCTTCCACGAGTTCCCAGGGGCCCGCCAGCTCCTCTTTGCGCGGCACAACATCCAGGTACCAGACCCGGTAGCAGGAAATGTTGCCCTTGGCCCTGAGGACTCCGGAGGGGCCATCCAGGTCCCCGGGGACAACCTGCAGACCAGTGAGCTTTCCCTCGCCCGCCCTTCCGAGAATAAGCTGGCAGGCAACCACCTCACCGCGGGCCGCTTCGAGATAAACCGTCCTTACGGCGCCTGACCAGACATTGTTCTCTTTGGAGAAATCCCCTGCCTCACGGTAGTTTTCCCCATCCAGCAGAATGCCGCCTCCCACCGGGTCGACTTTGCAGAGATCAGGGCAGGCCCAGACAGTAAGCAGGTTGTCGAAAACCACCTCGCCTGCCCCGCCCCTTCTTTCCACTGACCGTGGAATCTCGAGCCTTACCTCCGGGGTTCCGGGAATGGTTACCTCACACTGGGACAGAGGCCCGAGGTTTCCTGCCTCGTCCTTTGCGCGGAGCGCCAGATTGTATGTTCCTGGCGGCAGGGTAAAAACTCTCATTTCCTGTCTGGTACCCGGAGCCTCGGGCTTGGGCACTGCCCAGAGCGGCAGCCTGGAGGCGCTTTCCCATTCATTTTCGCTCAGCGGGCCGGAGCTTGCGCACACCTCATAGCCCAGGGCCGCACCGCCCGAGCTGCTGTCATCTGCAGGGGCAGTGAAAGAAACAGTCACGGATGGGTCGCAAGGCTCAGCCGAGACAACCTCCAGACCCTCGACCGCTCCAGGGGAAACTTTATCCGCCGCTGACACCTCGACTTCGAGAAAGGGGCGCAAGGCAGGGTCCTGGACATCTCTGGTGTAGAGATAAGCATCCTGCGACCGGTCATAAAAGTAAGGCTGGCCGCTGCCTTTCAGGCTGTATCCCTCGGCGACCTGCCCCTTATCATCAGTAAGGATCAGGCCTTTCGCCAACCCGGTAGAGAGCGCCTCTACAAGCTCCCGGGCCACCGGGATCCTCAGGTACCGGACCTGACCAGACATTACCTTTTTCTCGATCATCCGGGGCCCGGCATGCCAGTAACGGGCATCGGGATGGGCCCAGCTCACGCTGAAAATACCGCTTCCCCTCCAGGACCAGTAATTCAGAGGCCCGGGCTCTTTGCCATCCTGCGGCTCGCGGGCCCAGTTCCAACTGGCCCCGCCCCGGCCTGTCTGCCCGTTGAGCCCCTCCCCCTCCTCCCAATCAGAAAGAACAGTGCTCAAACCGACTGCATAAAGATCTCCGGCAGCGAGAAACACATTGAGCCAGGCGCGTCTCACTGTAATACCGCGAAGGGGCCCGGTATCGAAACGCATCAGATAGGCCTTGGTTTCAAAACCCGACCAGTTCTGATTCTGGCGGATAGGAACAGTGACCGAGGCCCCGTCGTTATCATCAAAGTGACCCCGCTCGCTCGAGATCCCTGTATCCTCCACCACAGGCAGTTTTATGACGGTTTTCGTGGTGACACAAAATGTAAAGACAGGCAGTAAAAGGGAAAGAACAATCAGGGGCCTCATGCTTCATTCTCCTTTGGTGAAATAATATTTGCAGACAGGTCTTTCGCCATAAGCTCGTTGATCCGGCGGGCGAAGGCTGAGGGGTCCTCGACTTTCGAGC
>Ga0307380_10003033_pt1 | contig 23489 bp, 16 predicted proteins | sample UN3MG_FD_202239 | JGI IMG/M metagenome (GOLD analysis project Ga0307380, IMG submission 202239) | Soil microbial communities from Risofladan, Vaasa, Finland - UN-3 | ecosystem: Environmental > Terrestrial > Soil > Coastal area > Acid sulfate soil | place: Finland: Risofladan, Vaasa | collected... | reverse complement strand
CGAGGAGGCATACCGCTGCTCGTTCAAATACATGAACCTCATCTGCATCCCGGTTGCGTTTGCCAGCATAGCTCTCTCCAGGCCGCTCATCCTCGCCATAAACAGCAAATACAGCGAAGGCGCCCCGATACTGACACTCCTGCTTTTCGCCGAGGTGTTTGTCTTCCTCGGCATCGTCAACAACAGGCTCTTGGTCTCATCAGGTCGTCAAACCCTTGACATCCTGTTCACCGGCGCCTCCGCCGCACTCAACGTCGCCCTGAACCTTCTTTTGATAGGCCGGCTCGGCATGGTCGGCGCCGCGCTCGCTTCACTTATAGCGTACGCCACCGGGCCCATACTTGGCCTACTCATCCCATTCACAAGACCTTTCTCAATGGCAATGTTCAAGACATCGCTCAAACCGATCGGCGCAGCGTGCATCATGCTGCTCGCGGTCTGGCTTTCGGCCGACCGGATAGGACTCTTGGCCTCGGCAGCGCTTGGCGCTGCTGTCTATCTCGCCGCGATCGCCCTCCTCCGGGGACTCGACAGGGAGGATGCGAGCCTCGTCAGGAGAATCTTTCACAAGGCGTGACCGGGTCCAGCGGGGATACTCTAGGGTATTGTCCGCAGATTGCGCAGATTCAGGGGATTAGTCCGAATAATTTATATGAAGCACAATCCCCTCCGACCCTCCACCAACTCAGCCGGAATCCAACGAACCCCCCAAAAGCGTGTCCCAAAACCGAATCAACAACCCAATATCCACCGTCTATGAATAATCCGGGTTAAGAAACCGGAACACATTCCTATAAAGTTTTCGCCTTTACAATAATCTCTTGTTTGTGCATTATGGAGGCAGCAGCTCAGAGAATAGTCTCGGGCCATTTCTTCAACCCATTTTGTGAATGGAGGAACCAGCCATGTCAAGGCTCAGAATGATGCTACTGGTCGGTATCGCTGCTCTTCTGTTTTGCGGGATGGCTTCTGCTGGCGAGTTTTACGTTGATGCGGAGGCCGGAAGTGATTCCAACAGCGGGACCTCGCCAGAGAACGCTTGGCTGACGATCACCCATGCCTTGTCATCTGTGGAAGGCCGCCCGGACGGTCCCGTGACTATCCACATCACTGCCGGAACCTACAGCGCCTCGACCAACGGCGAGCGCTTCCCGCTTGAGATGAAGTCTTATGTGTCGCTCGTTGGGGCACGCGCGGATCGAGCAGTACTGGACGCGGAGGATGATGCCTACCATGTCAGTTACTGCAATGACCTAACCAATCTCACAATCGAAGGTCTCACGATTACGGGAGGCGTCGCCAATGGGGATTATGTTAGCGGAGAATCCTCTGACCGGAAGGGCGGCGGTGTCTATTGTGAGCACTGCTCAGATGTGTTGATTAAGAATTGTGTGATCACCGGGAATTATGCCGAGCACGGCGCCGGGATTTATCTGTTCGAAGCATCCCCAGTCATTGATGGCTGCGAGATCACATCTAACGAGAAGCCTTCTGATCTAACCGGCTACTCGTGGGGAGGCGGCATCTATGCGCACAATTCAGGGCCCACAGTTATTAACAGCACGATTGCGGAGAATGGCTCGTTTTGGGGCGGCGGCATCTATTTCTGGCGGGGCGGTGGCAGCATCGAGCAATGTACGATATCGAAGAATCACATCTCAGGAGCCAGCGCCTTTCCCTACAACGAAGGGGGCGGTATCTACTTGGATGAGTCATCCACGGCGATTCTCAACTGCACAATATCGCAGAACGATGCATATAGAGGGGCCGGAATCTACTGCGAGCGATTCACCGGAACAATTGAGGGATGCGCCATCACTGATAACGCGTGGACGACCTATGCTTGGTACGAGAGTTGGGGAGGCGGTATCTACATCGCCGATTCCGAGTTCACTGTTCGCGGCTGTGAGATAGTTGAGAATCTGGCGAGCAGCGGAGCGGGGATCTCTTGCTCTGACTCATCCGGAAGCATATCTGGATGCCTGATATCAAGAAACGTAGATCGCCCGGAATCGACTTTGGAGAAGTGGGGGGGCGGCATCTGCAGCAGTGATTGCTCTTTGACGATTGAAGGATGTACGATAACAGAAAACTCGGCCAATCAGGGCGCCGGGCTATACTGCTATAATTCAGCCACGACGATCCTACATTGCACGATATCTTCGAACGAGGCACAAGTTAACGCTGACGACGGCAGTTGGGGTGGAGGCATTCATTTTCGTGGGAGCTCTGGCGACGACACGGTCGGTCTTATATCCGGATGCACAATAACCGAGAACTCGGCACTGAATGGAGGCGGCGTTTACTGCCTGGATGCGGAATGCTTAATTGAGAACTGCGAGGTATCAAGGAACATTGCGCCTCTTGACGATGATGACTTCAGTTACGGAGGAGGGATCTTTTGCCACAACTCGGCCATGACGGTTGATGGGTGTCAGGTTTCACGGAATGCGGCATCTGACGGCGCTGGCATCTATATGCGGGAGGCATCTGGCTCCATCCGGGACTGCGCTATATCACACAACGAGGCGCCACCCGGCTCAGCCCGCGGGGGCACTGGCGGCGCCATCCAGTGCAATAGGTCTTCTCCCAAGATCGAGAACTGCGCAATTGCGGGGAACCGGGCTTGCAGAGGAGGCGGGATTTACTGCTGTTCATCCTCACCGCTTGTTAGCGGCTGCGTCATGGAAAGCAACATCGCGGTGGGGGACGCTTTGAGCAGAAGTTGGGGCGGCGGTCTTTTCTCCTATATGTCAACTCCGGAAATCCAGAACTGCGTCGTGACTGGCAACTCTGCATGGTCCGGTGCAGGCCTCGCGTTCACCCATTCGCCATGCGCTGTGAAGAACTGCCTCATCACGGACAATACCGCGACGGTAGATTGCGAGGACTACAGCCAGGGCGGCGGTGTCGTTTGTTTCGGACTATCATTGGACATCGGCAACTGCACGATAACCGGGAACTCTGCTCTTCATGGCGGAGGCATCCAATGCGCAGCCGGCTCTTCGGTCTCGGTCACGGACACAGTCCTCTCGGCGAACGGAGGCGAGATTGGTCTTAAGGAAGACTCTGCGGTCTCGATCAGCCAATCCTGCGTCGAGGGTGGTTACGATGGCGAGGGCAACATCGAAGCCGACCCGCTCTTCGTGACGGGGCCGTTTGGCGATTACTATCTCTCCTGCCAAGGCGCCGGGCAGAGGGAGAACAGCCCGTGCGTCGACGCGGGGAGCGATTCCGCCGAGAATCTGCGCCTCGCGCAGCTGACAACCAGGACCGACAGCGAGGCGGATGCTGGTGTCGTCGATATGGGTTACCATTACCCCATCTACTTCGGCGGACCGACGATTGAGTGCTCGCTCAACGCATCGAGCTTCCGTCCCGGGGATTATCTCGTTGGCTCGCTCAAGGTCGCAAACGACGGACCCGATATCGAGGTCGATGTCTATGTCGCATTCGTGCTCCCAGACGGGACGATATTCTGCATAACCCCGCACGGCGGTTTGACGAGCGAAATCCTGCCCTGGATGCAGTATATGCTCTTGCCCAAGGGCTATTCCTACGGCCCCGCGCCGATGTTCGAGACAACGGTTCCGGACGGTCTCCCATTCGGCGACTACCTGTTTGCGGCGGCGCTCTCGAGCCCCGAACGGTTTGAGGTCATCGGCGGCAGTGCGCTCTTCCCGTTCACGCTGCAGGCTGAGACTTTATCCGCGTCGATGAGGCATTATCGATCGCGTTATTTTCAATAGCAGTAATCCAATAGCGTATTATATGCTAATATTCTCTAATAATTGTCAAGGAAGCAGGTTTCATAAATATAGTCAAACTCGATGGAGGAGATCGAGAATGCTGAAGCCGAAGATCGCTTTGTCTTGTGCTGTCGCATTCGTTATCATTGGCAGCATCGCATTCGGGACGGACTTCTACGTTGATGCGGAGGCCGGCAGTGATTCCAATAGTGGGACCTCGGCGGACAGCGCCTGGCTAACAATCACTCATGCGCTGTCCTCCGTGACCGGAAGCTCGTCGGATCCCGCAACTGTTCACATCGCCGCCGGAACCTATAGCGCCTCAACAAACGGCGAGACCTTCCCGCTTGAGATGCGGTCTTGTGTGTCACTCGTAGGGGCAGCCGCGGATACGACCATGCTGGACGCCGAGGGCAACGCTCATCACGTCATCGTCTGTTCTCATCTAGGCAATGGTGATTACGATAGCGCGGTGCACTATACGGGACAACGCGGGATACGTCGGCACCGGGATTTGCTTTGACTCCTGCTCTTGCACACTGGAGGATTGCACAATCATCAACAATGCTTGCTCGCGCGATTTAAATGGCAGATCGTGGGGCGGCGGCATCTACTGCTATGATTCCTCGGCTACGATCAGAGGCTGCACCATATCAAGGAACGCCGCGTATATGGGGGCCGGAATCTACGCGTATGAGTCCTCAGGCTCCATTGAGGGCTGCGATATCACTGGAAACCTCGGGATACCTGATTCACAAGGCTTCAGCTGGGGTGGAGGCATAAGCTGCTACGAATCATCCCCGGAGATCAGCATTTGCGCTGTCTCAGATAACTTCGCCTGGAGAGGTGGTGGCATTAGCTGCTACGGATCATCTCCCAGCATTGGCGCATGCAGCTTGGTTGAAAACACGGCAAACCAGGGCGGCGGGATCTATCTTCAGGGCGACCCATCAGCGGTTGTCTTCGATTGCTATCTTGAGGGAAATGTCGCGACGCCGGACTCTGATGGTTATAGTGATGGCGGAGGGATTGCATGCCTGGAGGGTTCCCCGACCGTACGAGATTGCACATTTGTGCGGAATTCTGCTGTCTCCGGAGGCGGGCTAGATTTTGAAGAATCCTCCCCAGTAATCACGAATTGCCTGATCCTCGACAATGCGGGGATTCCCAATAAGATGGGCAGGAGTTGGGCCGGTGGCCTCAGCTCCTACAGGTCATCCTCCAGGATTGACGGATGCACGATATCGGGTAACTCAGCCTGGATGGGAGCCGGTCTCGTTCTGGGCGATTTGCCAACAGGGATTACTGACAGCGAGGTCACGAATTGCATAATAACCGGTAACGTCGCCGCGCCTTCTCCAGAAGGTGACTGCCGGGGTGGAGGTATCAGTTGTTACAGTAGATTCTCGCTGATTCGGGACTGCTCGATATGCGACAACACAGCCTCAATAGGCGGCGCACTCTACTGCTTTTTAGGCGGCGCCTCAGCTATATCCGATTGCATCATCTGGGGTAATGCAGATAAGATGATATACCTACGGGATGAAGCGGTTGTAGCCATTGTCCACACCTGCATCGAAGGTGGCTACGAGGGCGAAGGCAACATCCAAGCTGACCCGCTATTCGTTACCGGGCCCTTTGGCGATTACTATCTCTCTTGCCAAGGCGCCGGGCAGAGGGAGAACAGCCCGTGCGTCGACGCGGGGAGCGATTCCGCCGAGAATCTGCGCCTCGGGCAGCTGACAACCAGGACCGACAGCGAGGCGGATGCTGGTGTCGTCGATATGGGTTACCATTACCCCATCTACTTGGGCGAGGCGACGATTGAGTGCTCGCTCAACGCCTCGCGGTTCCGTCCCGGGGATTATCTCGTTGGCTCTCTCAAGGTCGCAAACGACGGGCCCGATATCGAGGTCGATGTCTATGTCGCATTCGTGCTCCCGGACGGAGCGATATTCTGCATAACGCCGCACGGGGGGCTAATTGGCGAAATCCTGCCCTGGATACGGTATATGCCCTTGCCTGAGAATTACTCCTTCGGCCCCGCGCCGATGTTCCAGACAACGGTTCCGGACGGTCTCCCATTCGGCGACTATTTGTTTGCGGCGGCGCTCTCGAGCCCCGAACGGTTTGAGGTGATCGGCGATATTGCGCTCTTCCCGTTCACGCTGCGGGCTGAGACAATATCCACCGTCTATGAATAACCTGGATTAAGAAACCGGAACACATTCCTATCGAGTTTCGCCTTTACAACAATCTCTTGCTTGTGCATTATGGAGGCATAATACCCAGAGAATAGTCCCGGGGCGATTTTTCAACCCATTTGTGAATGGAGGAACCTGCCATGTCAAAGCTCAGAATGATGCTACTGGTCGGTATCGCTGCTCTTCTCTTTTGCGGGATGGCTTCTGCTGGCGAGTTTTACGTTGATGCGGAGGCCGGCAGTGATTCCAACAGTGGGACCTCGGCGGACAGCGCCTGGCTGACGATCAGCCATGCCTTGTCATCTGTGCTCTCAAGCCAGGGGGACCCAGCGACGGTCCACATCGCCGCCGGAACCTACAGCGCCTCAACCAACGGCGAGACGTTCCCGCTGGAGATGAGGTCGTACGTGTCTCTGGTAGGTGCGAGCGCTGAAACCACAATACTGGACGCGGAAGGCGCCGCCTATCACGTTATTCTTGCGACCTTCGTCCGTGATGTGTCGATTGAGTGCACGACGATCAAGGGTGGAAACGCCACGGGGGTCTATGAGAACGGGTCTGGAGGCGGAGTGTTTTGCACCAGTGTCCTGAACATTACGATGCGCAGCTGCACAGTGACAGAAAACGCGGCTGTTATAGGGGCAGGCATTGTATTGGGCCAGTGCTCCGGGCTGGTGACGGACTGCGATTTCGTCTCTAATACGGCTCAGGGCATTCCCGAAAGCGACGGAATAGGTCTGGCTGGAGGTGTCCTCTGCACTCTCTCTGAGGTCCGATTTGAGAACTGCTCGGTCCGCGAGAACCAGGCACTAGCCGGAACTGGAGCGTACGCCGACGCGATGGCTGCTGGCGTGTGTCTCATGGACATCAGCCAACGCTCGCGCAGCGAGAGAAGTTCGTTCCTTAGTGCGGATGGCGCAACCGCGACCCTAGTTGGATGCAGTGTTCTCGATAATATCTGCGTGGGTGAGCACAGCCTTGGCGGAGGGATCGCTTGCATTGCGGAATCTATTGTTTTCGCGCCGGCTATCGTGGATTGCACCATCTCTGGGAACACCGCCTGGTCGGGTGGAGGCATATGCTGTGCAGGTCAATCCTCCCCTACAATCCTTGACTGCACTATTTCGCGCAACGTCTGCCCGCTCGGCACAGATGGGTCGTCCTACGGCGGCGGGATCGAGTGCGATGATTCCTCTCCGACAATTGTCGGCTGTCAAATAATGCACAATTCAGCCAACTATGGCGGCGGCATTGAATGTTACGACCTTGCAGCTCCTACCATAGAGGACTGCATCATCGAGGACAACACCGCACCGCCAGATATGGACGGCGATAGCAGAGGTGGCGGCGTATGGGGCTATCGAGCCCTCCCCACAATCGTATCGTGCTCCGTAGCGCGCAATTCCGCATATTTAGGAGCTGGTGTCTATCTTTCTGTGTCTCGAGGGAGCATAGAGAACTGCCTCGTGGCCGACAATGTTGGCACGCAGGATGCGAATGGCCAGAGCTGGGGCGGTGGGATGTATCTAAGCGACTCATCAACGTCGATCAACAGCTGCACCATCTCAGGCAATTCTGCCTACGCGGGCGCCGGCATTCGCTGCAAAGGCACGCCATCCTGCGAGATAATAGAATGCACTATCGCTGACAACATCGCGTCGCCCGACCCTGATGGTGACAGTTGGGGCGCTGGCATTAATTGCTATGAGTCGTCACCCGAGATAAGGGGCTGCACGGTGTCGGGCAACTCAGCCTCACACGGTGCAGGAATCCGCTGCTCTTCGGGATCATCACCTGAAATCGTCAATTGTAGAATCGTGAACAACGAGGCCGTATTCGCCGCGGATGACAAGAGCTGGGGCGGAGGCATCGGATCGGGTGGATCGGCACCATTTATCGATAATTGCACAATTCTGCGGAATTCCGCGTGGGCTGGCGCCGGCATCTCGTCCGATGAGGATCTCTCGACGAGCATTCGCAATTGCACAATCTCCAATAACATCGCGGCGCCAAATTCGGGCGGTAACAGCTACGGCGGTGGCATCTGGTGCTACGACAGTTCCCCGGTCATCGCCAACTGCCTCATTCACGATAACTACGCTGTCCGGGGTGGCGGCGTTCGGGCATGTAACTCTCTATCCAACCTCACGAATTGCACAATTAGTGCGAACCTTGCCGATGGGGGCGGAGCGCTCTACTGCACTGACAGTTCTTCACTAACCATAACTGACTCCGTTGTTTGGGATAACGGCGACGAATTCTGGGTTGAGGCATTGTCATCGGTGAACCTAACGTACTCCTGTATCCAGGGCGGTTACACTGGCGTTGGCAACATCTCGGAGGCCCCGCTGTTCGTGAGCGGGCCGCTGGGCGACTACTACCTGTCGTGCGAGGCGGCGGGGCAGGGCGCCAACAGCCCGTGCATGGACGCGGGCAGCGACACGGCGGAGGCGCTGGGATTAGATGAGCTCACGACGAGGACGGATTGCGGGCCGGACGCCGGCGTCGCCGATATGGGCTATCATTATCCGCTGACTTCTGGTGAGGCCCCCGTGATTGAGTGCTCGCTGAATGCCGCTGAATTCTGGCCCGGCGACCAATTGGTTGCAATGTATGACATTGACAATCCTGGGCCCGACATAACGGTGGATGTCTATTTTGCTTTCGTCTTCCCCGACGGAGCCATTTTGTGTATCTCTCCGGATAGGATTGCGTTCGGGATATTCCCTTACATGATGGGCCTGTTTCTGGAGCAAGGCTACTCAATGGAGCCGGAGACCTTGGTTGACATAGCGGTGCCGGGCGGGCTTCCGGGTGGAGGCTATCTGTTTGCGGCGGCGCTGTCGAGCCCCGAACGGTTTGAGGTGATCGGCGACCTCTCGCTTTTCGCCTTCTCAATGAGATAAGGCCGCCTGAGGTTACCTACAGGCTGATGGGTAAGCTCAACAGGTTAGCAGCAGCCTACAAGCGGCATGTGCCAACGTGTTTCCTGGCCGCGCATTTCAATCTGCGTAATCTGTGTAATCTGCGGATAGACCTCTCCCACATATCAGCTAAGGCCGCTAATTGACTCCTTGACGGTCGAGGACTTTCCTGAACGTTTTGAGGATGATCTTGATGTCCAGCGACAGACAGTGATTGCGGAGATAATACATGTCGTATCTCAGCTTATCGTTAATCGAAAGATCGTCTCGGCCGCTGATCTGAGCAAGGCCAGTAATGCCGGGCTGCGCGTCGAGCACTCGGCGCTGCCATTTCTCGTATCGGGCGACAATTGACGGGACCTCTGGCCTGGGCCCGACCAGGCTCATCTCCCCCTTCAGAACGTTTATCAGTTGAGGCAGCTCGTCGATGCTCGAGAACCGCAGGAACTTCCCCACTTGCGTTATTCGGGGATCGTTCTCCTGCGTCAGCACGGGCCCAATGCTATCGGCATTTTCGACCATCGTTCGGAACTTGATTATCTTGAACAGTTTGCCTCCCCTAAGGACCCGCTGCTGGGTGTAGAACACCGGCCCCTTGGAGCTGAGCTTTATCGCCAGGGCAGCAAGGAGGAAGATGGGCGACAGCACGATCAGCGCGATAATTGAGACGACAACGTCGAATATGCGCTTTACGATCTTCTGCTCTCTCCTGATTCGGCTCTCAAAAAAACTCATCAGTAGCAGGTTAGCCGTGTCGTCCATGGGCGCTGTCTGAGTTATTATCTCAAAAAAACTCGGGACGATGCTGTATTCGGTGGAGGTCTCGTTGCAGATAAGTATGAAGTCCGAGATGGTTGACCTGTGCGCAGAGGGCATCGCTATCACGACACGGTCCGCCCTGTGTTTCCTGATCATCTCCTTCATTTGCTCGCGGGTCCCGAGCACCTCAAATCCAGACACAACTGACCCGGTCTTGGCCGGGTCATCATCGATGAACCCGACTATCTCATCTTTCTTATCGACCAAGTCTCGCATCTGGGTGGCAATCCTCGCACCGGCGTTGCCGGCGCCGACGATCAAGACCCTTCTGGCCTCACGGGCCGACTTCAGCAGAAGCCGCGCGTCGATGTACGACCTCCAGATGAAGATCAGAGCCCAATTTGCGAGGAAAATGGAGAGCATGACGCTCTTGGGAAATGGGTATCTATGAAATGCGAACACGTAGGCAATAAGAAGAAGCGTGCCCGCTATACAGGCCTTGCCGGACGAGAACAGAAGTCGAATCTTATCCCTGAACGTATCAACATAATACAGGCCGAAATAGTAGTAACACAGCAGGAATAGCCCGATCCCAACGAGCGCAACAGCGAAGTGTCCAAACGCGCCTCGAATGCCCGCGCCCGCGCCAAAGTTGAAGACGAAGCTCATCAAGTAGGCCAGGACAATTAGAAGAGCGTCTGCCGATAGGACCTGCCACCAGTTGGCCTTGTTCAGCAGCTTCACGCTCTATTCCCTTATATCCTGTCGATTCATTCGCTAACCAAACAGATTGTATCTGACAATACAGTAGATAGCACGCAGCCCATCCCGCCAGCCGATCTTCTTGCCCTCAGTGTATGTTCTGCCTCGATATGAGATGCCCACCTCGTAAACCCTGGCCTTTGCCCTTGCCACCTTAGCGGTTACCTCGGCCTCAAAGCCGAACCTGTTCTCCTTGAGGTCGAGTGATTTGATGAGCGAGGTCCGAAACGCCTTGTAGCAGGTCTCCATATCGGACAGGTTGAGGCCGGTGAGCATATTGGAGAATATCGTAAGTAATCGGTTGCCGATATAGTGCCAGAAATAGAGGACCCTATGCTCCTCACTACCCTTGAAACGCGACCCATAGACCACGTCCGCCCTGTCCTCGAATATCGGCCGTAGGAGTTTGTGATACTCGCCAGGGTTGTACTCAAGGTCGGCGTCCTGCACAAGAATGACGTCGCCTGTCGTCGCTGCGAGGCCCGTCCTGAATGCCGCGCCTTTGCCCATATTCCTATCGTGAAAGAGCAGCTTTTGGATGTAGCGCTCGAGCTTGGGATAGACGTCTCTAGTGCCGTCCGTGGAGCAGTCATCGACCACGATGAGCTCTGAGGCAATGTCAACCTCCGAGACACGTCTAACGATCTCCGCTATCGTGTTCTTCTCGTTATAGACAGGAATAATAACAGAGACCTTCATCTGGGCAACCTCCTGATAGTCCGCAGCAGTGCAACATAACCCAACACAGTCCTCAGCAGCCTTAATTTTGCTCTTACCAAGCTTCCTATGTCAATTCTGCGTAATCTGTGGAGAGGTCTTTCTCGTATCAGTCCAGATACAGCGGGGACATCTTGGGGTGTTTGTCCGCAGATTCAGGGGATTAGATGATGACGAACTGACTGAGGGCAGATGTCGCGCATCTCAACTTGTCAGATGCCCTCCGCCAAGCGCCTATTGTTTCTTCGCCTCGGTCAGGCCAGGATTTGCGTGAGCACCCTGCTTAAACTCCGCTCGCCCATCTGACTCCGCCGACTTGAGGACGTAACTCCTCAAAAGCGACATCTGATCGATTGGGCCCTCACCAACGAACTCCGGGACCATCAGTCGCATCGCTCTGAGCGCACCTTGAAGGTCTCCACGGCCCACGGCCTCCTTGAGCATGTCGATCAGTTTACGTGTCCTGTGAACATCCCGCTCCTCGCCGCCAGCTGCAAGGATGTCTGAGTGCTCCGTGGCTTGTAGGTTCTCGCCCTTCAGAAGCAACTCCTCGAAGAGCTTCTCCCCAGCTCTCAACCCCGTATAGACGATCTCTATGTCCTCGCCCGGGGTAAGCCCTGAAAGCCTGATCAAGTCCTTCGCAAGGTCAACGATCCGTATCTGCTCCCCCATCTTGAGCACGAATACCTCTCCCCCCTTGCCCATCGTGGCCGCCTCGAGAACCAGCTGAACTGCCTCAGGAATTGTCATGAAATAGCGCGTAACCTCGGGATGCGTAACCGTCACGGGGCCGCCCTGACGAATCTGTCGCATGAAAAGAGGAACTACACTGCCGGTCGAGCCCAACACGTTCCCAAACCTCACGATCATGAACGCCGTCTTCTGAGAATCTACGCAATCATGAACATATAACTCTGCCAACCGCTTCGAGGCGCCCATTATGCTAGTCGGATTAACCGCCTTATCCGTCGAGATCAGCACAAAGGACTCCGAGCCCCACTTAATTGCCGCCTCAGCGAGCGTTGCAGTCCCGATCACATTGTTCTTGAAAGCCTCCAATGCATTCCTTTCCATCAGCGGGACATGCTTGTGAGCGGCGGCATGGAAAATGAACTGCGGTCTTGACTCCCTGAATATCTCGTCAACGCGAACAGCATCCACGATGTCGGCTACCATTGCAGTGTGCCTGACCTTCGGCACCATCTCGCGTTCCAGCTCGTAGTCAATCGCATAGAGGCAGTTCTCAGCCTGCTCAACCAGAATCAGGACTGCCGGGTCGTACTTCGCCGCTTGCCTACAAAGCTCCGACCCTATCGACCCACCCGCACCGGTCACAAGAACCCTCTTACCACGGATAGATTGCAGTATGCGCTCCGCGTTCAAGCGAATCGGAGGCCTCCGCAGGAGGTCCTCGACCTGCACATCTCGAATCTGGTTCACGGAGACCATCCCCTTGATTATGTCCCCCAAAGGCGGCAGCGTCCTGAACTTGATGTCCGCCGCCTTGCAGACGTTAATGATCCGCCTAACCTGCGCCCCGCTGGCCTTTGGCATCGCGATTATGACCTCATCCACCTGCTTCTCGGCCGCTATGTTGCCCACCTCTGCGATTGAGCCCAGCACAGGCACGCCGTGAATCCGGTTCCCGACCAAGTCAGGGTCTTCCGTGATCAGGCCAACTAACTCCAACCCAACCGAAGGGTTGCTGAATATCTCCCTGATGAGCATCTCGGCGGGGTCTCCATCTCCAACGACTAACACCTTGCGACTCGCCTTCGGCTGCTCAGAGACAATCAGCCGGTAGCCTCTGGCAAGGAACCTCACCGCGCCGACAGCAAAGATCGTCAGCAACCAATCAATGATGAACACTGGGGCGGGACTGTCGGTGCGGCCATAGAGGATTATGACGACCATGATGATAAGAACTGTGGCTATGCACGTGGCTCGGATGATGACGAGGAGGTCGGCCATGCTGGCGTATCGCCATACGCCCCTGTAACAGCCCGAGAAATAGTAGGCGGCGAGTTTTATACCAATCACTAGAATAATCGTGTTTTGGAAGAGCCTGGCCTCCAGGTGCGGCAGCGGGAACTCAAACTTCAGATAGAACGCCAGAAGATAGCAACCTGCGATGGCCAGAGAATCAGCAAACATCAGCAGGAGTCTCTTCTCCCTGGACGTCAGATCACGCATTCAGCCATCCTTCTAACGCAGACCATATTCGTCGGCCCCAAGGCCTTTCTTGCAATAGTAGTGCCAAGCAAAACGCCTTTATCCCTTCGGCGGTGTTAGCATCTTCAAAATGCTCTGCACCTCTGAGATGCGAAAAGGCTTCACCATCACGGAGTTTGCCCCGAAGCTCAATGCCTTTTCGACCATCTCACGGTTTCTAACACCCGTCATGACGACTATGATCACCTCGGGAAACGCTGACTTGATTTTCTTGATCGCCTCGCACCCGTCCAAGACAGGCATGTACAAATCCATGAAAACCACATCGTATTTCTTGCTCTGGGCCATCTCGAGACCCTGTTGTCCGTTGTAGGCTACGTCAACGTGGTACTTGGCTTTCGGCAAAGCATCGACAATCACGTCGCATACCGGCTGCTCGTCGTCAACTACAAGAATGTTAAATGCCTTCTGCCGCATTTGAACTCTCCATCATTACGGCCAAACGAAACTGTTAGAGAACGATTCGCACTGCTCACGCCCGCCTTGGACGTGAATACGCATAGACCTTATAGTATGGCTTGTGGACATCAACCTCGTTGAGAACCGCTCCCAAAACACGACACCCAACGTTCTCAAGCATCTGCACCGCTAGCGACATCTGTTGCCTCGAGGTCCTCCCCGCCCTGATGACAAGGACAACGCCGCCCACAATCGTGCCCAGCACGACCGCGTCCGTCAGCCCAATTAGAGGAGGTGAGTCCACGAGCACCACGTCGAAATCATCTGACAACGTCGCCAACAGCTCTCGCACCGAGGAAGATGACAATATCTCGGCCGGATTCGGCGGCGTGGGCCCACTAGGAAGAACATGTAACCTCTCGAAAACCGTGTGGCTGATGGCCGAATCTGGGTCCAGGCCGTCAAGGACTACGTTCGTAACGCCCAGGGAGTTGTCGACCCCCATGAACTCATGAAGCACAGAGTGCCTGAGGTCCATGTCCACAAGTATCGTCTTCTTGCCAGCGTTGGCCAGCGCGATGCCTAGATTCGCGACGATAGTGGACTTCCCCTCACTTGCCGAGGGGCTAGTGATAAGAAAACTGTTTACGCCATCCTGCTTCATCTGAACAAGGAGATTAGTCCTGAGAGCCCTGTATGCCTCAACAGAAGGGTCCTCGCTCGTGAACACATCCAGGCCCTGAAGGAGCTGCTGCTCATCCACGCCTTTGGCAAGCCGCATCATGTGCTTGCGACTCGTCTGCGCAAACAGCAGCTGTTCCTCGGCAGAAGAGACGCCGGTGCCCTCCCTGATATCAAGCGCGCAGCCAAGCCTCTCAAGTTCCTCCTTCGCCGCCTGTGCAGAGTCAAAATTCATTCTGCGAAATGAAAACGGAGGGCTTTTGATAGCATGTTCGATCTCTTCCATCCTGGCGCCTTTGCAGAACTTGGAGAGCTTCTCGATGATCGCTCGAACATCAGCGTCCGACGATATCTCCTTTACACAGACCATATATGACTTCTGCGGCTTATCTTTTTTCATTGCCTCTCTCTCCGCCCGCCCTTACGAGCCATCTGTGCCCTGACGTTGGCAAAACTGAGAGCTCGCTCTGTCCCCGACTCAAATCTGGGAATCACGCCCACTACCCAAAGTCCCAAGTGCCGCTCGATGTCCTCCGGCGTCTTGTACGTCATCTCAAGATAGTCCAGCAGAAACGCCAAACCCGTGCCCACCAACAGGCCAATTATCGCAGCAACCAACAACTTGAGGCCCAACTTCTGGGAGACCGGCGCCGTAGGGACAATCGCTGACTCCACAACGCTTATCTTACGTCGATTGACAGCGCTCTCCAGTGCGCTCTTCTTCTGCCGCTCCGCCAGCAGGTCGTAAAGGTCTTTTGAACTAGTTACTTCACGCTCGAGGATCGAGTATTGAAGCTCCATGGCGTTGAGCTTTTGAACTTCCTCCTTGTAGGTCGCAAGGGTTCCAGAAAGGGACTCATCGATCTTTTCCAGACTCTGAACCTTGTTCCGCTGAGTCCTGATGATCTCCATCTCCCGACTCTCCAGCTGCGCCTCGAGCGATCGTATCTTCTCCTTCAGGTCCAGTATGACGGGATGTTTTGGCCTGTACACCCCCAACTTCTCTTTAAGCTCCATCTTGACCTTATCGAGCTCGGACCTGAGATCAGCTATGCCAGCCGAACCATAACTCCCAAAGGTCGCCGTCGCGGCCACCGGCCCCAGCTTCAGTGCCTTCTCGAGCGAGGACAGTGCGAGCTCCGTATTCATCCTGTCCAGGCGGGCCTGAAGCTGCGCACTCGACGTGGTCTGTAACTTGGACGCCAGCTCGTTCTTTCGCTCCTGTAGCCCAATAATGCCCTTCTCAAGCTTGAAATCCTGGAACTTCTTCTCCGCCTTGTTCACATTCTCGCGCATCTGGACAAGCTGCCTGCCAAACCAGTCGAGCCAACTCTTCGCCTCGGCCACCTCACGATTGTGGGTCTGGTCAATGTAGGTCTGGGCGACCAGGCTGGCAACCTCAGCAACTTTGGCGGGGTCAGGCCCTTCCACGGTAATCTCTGCTAACGCCGACTCGGACGACTTATAGACTTTAACCTTGTTAAAGTCGATTGTGATGTTCTTCTTGAATTGCCCGATCCGAGCCAGCTTCTTACTCTGCGAAAGGCTCTCATAGTAAGGGTCAAGCTTTCTCAAAACCGAATCCATCACGGGCCTACTGAACAGAAGTATCCTCTCTATCTCTGGTTCGATCCCCGCAGCCTGCGTCTCCAACGCCCTGATCGGCGCCCCGCCCTGCTCAATCAAGACCTTCGCACTTGCCTCATAGACAGGTTCTGCCCTCATGAACATTATCCCCGTGGGAACGACCGTGACAAGGACCGCAAGGACAACTATCCAAAGCTTCTGCCGGACTACCGCCAGATACTGCCTGAGGTTGATCTCTTGATACTCATCGTGTTCGGCCATCAATTCCTCCCCACTTGATCGCTAGAATATCGAACGAGGGACATAGACAACATCGCCGGGTTGAAGCAGTAGGTCTGCGCTCTGGTCGCCACCCTCTATGATCTCATTGATGTTGACCTTCAACGTGACAAGTTTCCCATCCGCCGCCTTTCGCTTGACCTGAACGCGAGACCTGGCCGCGACCTCCGTGAAATTGCCGGCCTTCAGTATGGCCCGAAGCGCGGTCAGACCTTTCGAGTAAGTAATGATCCCAGGATTCCTCACTTGACCAAAGACCAAGACATTACCCTCCTCGGAGCCAGAGAACTCCCTAGCGTGCTCACCCGACAAGACGTAGATGATGTCGCCCGCCTTGACCGGAACGTTCAACTTGCCGCTCGTGTCGTTCATCAACTCGAGAAGGTTGAATGTGTAGCGCTCGGGTGTCCGCAGCCGCTCCGCGCTTTCGCCTGAGCTGGGCAGCCTAATGAGAAATCCCGTCTTATTGAACCCGTTGACTGGCCCACCAGCACGGATTATCACGTCTTTGAGAAGCTCGCTCTCCGCCTGAAGATAGTAGGTCCCTGAGCTGGCGATCTCGCCCACAAGCCTAACCTTGTGACTCTTGCGCGCCTTGAGCGTAATATAAACTCTGGGCGAGACCAGGTAATCAATGCCGAGCAGCCTCTCGACCTTTTTTGAGAACTCAGTAAGTGTGAGACCACCCGCCCTAACCTTGTTTACCATAGGAAGCATCACGGTCCCCTGAGGAGTAATCGCAACGTCAACTGACTCCCGATACCCTCCCTTCCCGCTGATCACCACCGAAAGCTCGTCGTCAGGTCCAAGTGTATAAACCTTGTCCGACAGCTCAGTCTGCAGCGGCGCCGCAACCATTGGCTGCGAAAACGCAGAAGGCTGCCCCAAGCTCTCTGCCTCAGGGAGCGTGCTAGCTGATTTACGCTCGTGACAACCCAGAGCGCCTAGTAAGATTGCTACACAGAAAACAAACAAAACAAACGCGGCTCTTCTAGCCAAAATCACCCACACCCATGGAACGAGCATTGAAGTTCTCAACTTATTTCGCAAACGAATACTCGACGTAAACAGAAGCCTCCACGACGTGCTCATCATACTCGTATGTTTCTATTGTCGAGTCAACTTTTGCAAAAGTATAGCCTCCCCTTATCGACAGCCATTTGAACAGCTTATAGCCAAGTTTGGCCGACGCCCGATAAGCATAATCCCTCCGATCGCTCTCCCCCTCGTACTTCCGGCGCTGGACACCCCCGTCGAACATCGCCTCTATCCGGTCAAGAAACACCTGTCGGACTGACGCATCGATGCTTCTGCTCCTGTAAAAAGTCCCCGTTGCCTGGTCACTCGGCACATAACTGGCGCTGCCAACGATCTCCGCGCGGGTGTCCTCGCCGAGGTCCCTTGCGATCCTCAGAAGCCCACTGAAGCTCGATCTGCCCTTCTTTGCCTCATCCGAATCGCCCTCACTCTTGAACGTCGTGGTCTCAAACCCTCCCTCACCCCTGATAGTGGTATCAATGCCGACAAGCTTGGTCTCAACATAAACTCTTCCCGAGTAATCGTAGCGATCGGTCTGATTCTCTGTCTCGTTGTCCACCAACCCCCAATCACCCGTAACCCCGATCTCCGTCTGCATTCCTAACCTGTAGCCAGCGCTGCCCGTAACAGAGTTGTCCTCTCGGTTGCTGCTCCTGTCAACCTCCCTGCGGGATATCATGTTGCTCGACCTGTGCCCCAGCGTGAAAACCAGCCTCGACCCGGGCGCATACCGCACCGTCTCATTCGTGGAGTTCTCCATAAACCGTCTGTCGAGACTCGGAACGTCCGAGCGCGACTTCGTACCCACCACCGAGTCGGTCACCCGATCCGAGATGGCGAGCGACAGTTTGTCCGTGAAGTGCAGAGTTCCCGCTAGCTCGCCCAGATGGCTTTTGAGGGAGTAGTGCTTTTGGCCTGAAGGGTAATAAACCTTGTAATAGGGCTCGTAGCGCAGGCTGAAGCTCCCGATGTCCGAAATGTAACTAACACTTAGTGAGGGGGAGTATTGCACCGCGTACGAGTCTTTAACATAGTCCTCGCTCGTCCTCTCGTTCGAAAGCCAAGGGTTCCGCTCATACATCCCGGATATCTCCAGGCTCGTCTTGAACGATAACGACCTCTGCGCAAAAGACGTCGTAAACAGACCAAGAGGCAGCGATGCCGCCAAAACAAATACTGTTACTTTGAAGTTCATGCTTGCTCCACGTCCCGATGAATGCTCAGTTGCCATACAACTTCCACTTTGCCGGTCCGTGCTCGTTAGACCCTAATGTTAATGCCACTCACCGCTCATAACTGCGGATGACCTGAAAGATACATCGTAAAGCCCGTCGCCCGGTTCTGCAAGATGGCTAAGCGGGTTTGACAAACATAACGCCTCGACCTTTGCTCAAAACAGAACGCGACAGCTCTTGCCCCGGACTCGAAGAGAAACCTGCCGCCAGTTAGATGCGCAGCGATTATTCCTGGGACTTGTGCTCCTTCGAAAAACGCTTCTGTTCCCCCTCGGGCGTGAAGGAGTAGCTGCGAGACGAGAAAACAAGCCCCGTCTTACCCTCAAAACCCTTTGCGATGAGGATACCTCTTGACCTCAAACTGTTGGTGAGGCGCTGTATCACATGTTGCCTCGCCTCCTCGCTGGTCTCAGGTAGGAGCAACAGAATAGACGGGTGCTGAAAGGTGATTAGGTCGGAGCCCCTTATGTTCGGGCGAATGATGCGCAGGATCATCTTGGTCAACTCGGCGTCCTGCGCAACTCCGAACTCAGCCCGCGCCTGAGCGAGGTCCTCGAGGTTTATTTTCACCATCGAGACAGACCTGCTGTACCTCATCGCCCTGTCGAGCTCCTCCTTCACTCGCACCGCGAAATACGCCGCTGTCTGGCAGCCATATTCCACGTCCAGCGGCGGTGATGCGAGGTCCGCCTCCTCCCATACCTTGCCGAGAAAGGAGCGAACGTCGCGCGCCACCATGTCTCGACTGACCCCGGCCGCCTCCAATGGCGCCTCAGCTTCGGCCGCCTTGACCTCCTGCTTCGCCAACGCCTCCTCTCTAACCTTGAGGCCCATGTCGATCAGCGAAAGCAGTTCCCTGTAGGAATAAGGCTTCTTCAGGAGCGCATCGAACACGTCCCCCGGATAGTGCTCCCTTAACGCATAGGGACTGCTGCCCGTAACCAGTATGCAATATGTATTTAAGCCGAGGGATTTAACCTGCGTGATCAGGTCAATGCCATTCATCACCGGCATCGAGAAATCAGTCAAGAGCAGGTCACAGTCGTTCTCCTTGATGAACGCGAGCGCCTGCCTGGGCGAGACGAATGTCTGGATGTCGCACTCTGATCTCTCGAGTCGCAGGATATCCGCAGTGAGGTCGAGCATGGTTTCGTTGTCGTCAACACAGACTATCCGGACCATCTTTTCACCGACCAAACCTAATTAACTCAGCAACATTCACTTTCTCACTCCAATCCTCGGGCTCAGGGGAACACTAAACCCGTAAAGAGCCTTATGCACCGGGCGGATCGCAAAGCTGGCAAGACAGATAGCTGTCCGCAACAGAAGCCCACGCTCCGCAATTTGCCCGCCTCATGTAGGATAATATGTCTCAAACCTGTCGCAAGTGTCAAGCTCGCCAAGAAAAGAACTGTATTGGGGCGTAAGGCTCGAGGCGGGTCCGTTTGAGTGGGTGGCTTGACGCAGTTTTGCTCTGCTGCTGGGTCCGCTTGTCAACAACCTTGCAATCGTGACTCCAAGATGTAGCATCACGTCGTTGTTCTACTGTTGAGGGTATCAGCGAATGAGCGTTCTTTTGCCGGGTTATCTTTACTTGCCCATGATGCAATAACTACTGGTGAAGGAGTATATGCAGCGATGACAGCTGACGATCTATTCTGGATAGCCCCGATCGGGTCTGCCCTGGGGCTCATCTTTGCATACGTATTTTACCGCCAGATCATGAAGAAGGCCGAGGGCGATCCTGAGATGATCAGGATCGCCGGTTACGTGCGCAAAGGCGCGATGGCCTACTTAAAACAGCAGTATAAAGTAGTGGCTGTGTTTTTTGTCTGTGCGGGTCTGGGCTTTGGCGTCCTTGCCCTCCTGAACATGCAATCCAAGTGGGTCCCGTTTGCTTTCTTCACGGGTGGTTTTTTCTCTGGGCTCTCGGGCTTCATAGGCATGAAAACCTCCACGAACGCCGCAGCAAGGACGACGTTTGCGGCGAAGCAGTCGCTCAATCAAGGACTTAATGTTGCATTCCGCGCTGGCGCCGTGATGGGCTTGACCGTTGTGGGTCTGGGGCTTCTGGACATCAGCCTGTGGTTCATAGTGCTCAGGAAACTGATGGGCTACAACCTCCACGTCGTTACGACCACGATGCTCTGCTTCGGGATGGGTGCGAGCTCCCAGGCGCTGTTCGCGAGGGTCGGCGGCGGCATCTTTACTAAGGCCGCAGACGTGGGGGCTGATCTAGTTGGGAAAATCGAGGCGGGCATCCCGGAGGATGACCCTCGCAATCCAGCTACCATCGCGGATAACGTGGGCGACAACGTCGGGGACGTGGCCGGCATGGGAGCTGACCTTTACGAGTCTTACTGCGGCTCGATACTGGCTACTGCTGCCCTCGGCGTCGCCGCTGGGCTTGGGATAAAGGGTGTGATCGCGCCGATGATCCTTGCCGCCGCTGGCATCGTGGTGTCAATAGTGGGGGTCTATCTCGTTCGGACAAGTGGCGAAGAGTCCCAGAAGAAACTCCTGGCCGCGTTAGGCCGCGGCATCAATACGAGCTCTTGGCTCGTGGTCATCGTTTCGTTTCTGACTGTCCTGTTCCTCATGCCAGATCATTTCGGCGTGTTCTTCGCGGTAGTCATTGGCCTGGCCGTGGGAATCATCATCGGAAAATCCACGGAATACTTCACATCAAACGCATACCGGCCGACGAGGCGCGTCGCCGAGCAGGGCAAGACAGGTCCCGCTACGGTGATAATCGAGGGTTTAGGAATGGGCATGCTTTCGACAGTTATCCCCGTGCTAACTGTTGGGTTCGGGACACTGGCCGCATACGGAGCGACCGGCGGATTCAGCAATACGGCTATGGGCCTCTATGGCATCGGCATCGCCGCAGTCGGGATGCTCTCCACGCTCGGGATAACGCTTGCTAGCGACGCATACGGCCCCGTCGCTGACAACGCGGGCGGTAACGCTGAGATGACCCGGCAGCCAGCTTTCGTCCGCAAGAGAACTGACGCACTGGACAGCCTGGGCAACACCACCGCCGCGACCGGCAAGGGTTTCGCTATCGGTTCGGCTGCCCTGACTGCTCTTGCGCTTCTCGCCTCCTATGTCGAGGAGATCAGAGTAGGTCTTGATCGCCTCGGGCAAGAGTCGCTCACGCTTATGAACAGCCAGGTGCCGCTGATGAGCGCAACGCTAGAGAACTTCATGGATTACTACCAGGTTCACTTGATGAACCCTCGCGTTTTTGTCGGGCTTTTTCTCGGAGCAATGCTGGTTTTGGCTTTCTGTGGGATGACGCTGAAGGCCGTTGGCCGGGCCGCTTCCGCTATGGTGGAGGAGGTGCGCCGGCAGTTTAGTCAGATCAAGGGCATTCTCGAAGGTAAGGCCGAACCTGACTATACACGTTGCGTTCAGATCGCAACCAAGGGCGCCCAACGCGAGATGATACTGCCGTCCTTGATGGCCATCATAGCCCCGATAGCGGTTGGTCTTGTGCTCGGCGTCCCGGGCGTTATGGGCCTTCTGGCCGGTGCCTTGTGCTCAGGCTTTGCCATAGCCATTTTCATGGCCAACGCCGGTGGCTCGTGGGATAACGCCAAGAAATTCGTCGAAGAGGGCCACCTTGGTGGCAAAGGCTCCGACATACACAAGGCCACAATCATCGGCGACACCGTTGGTGACCCGTTCAAGGATACCGCAGGCCCAAGTCTCAACATACTCATCAAACTAATGAGCATGGTCAGCATTGTCGTCGCGGGACTCATCGTCAAATACCACATCTTCTAAAGACGTTATGAACTATCGGCCGAGCAATGCGAGTCTGCGCTCCGCATGCCGAGTGCCTGCACTGGCTGCCAGCGAAGCATCTGTGGTGCTTGACAATGGGGCGATTCGGGAATGATCATCCCATACAAGGACGTCAACCCGACCGACTCCTTCCCATACGTCACGGTAGCAATTATCGCCGCAAACGCGGCCATGTTCCTCGGGCAGACCTACATGGACATCACGGAGGGGCCGGGCCATAGCGTGCTCAACTTCGGTTTCAGGCCGGTCGCATTACTTCATCCTGCCGAGGCAGTCGCAGCTGTCTCTCCAATTCTAACCCTCTTTCTCTCCATGTTCATGCACGCCGGCATAATCCACATCGCCGGCAACATGCTCTACCTCTGGATATATGGGGACAACGTGGAAGATGTGATGGGGCATGTCTTCTACCTAATCTTCTACGTCACCGGCGGACTTCTGGCCACGTTCACACACCTTCTCTTCAATCCCACCTCTAATGTCCCAATGATCGGCGCAAGCGGAGCGGTCGCCTCCGTCCTAGGTGCTTATCTCGTGTTATATCCACACGCCAAAGTCAAGACGCTCGTCTGGATATTTATTTTCATTACCGTTGTATATCTCCCCGCCTGGGCACTCATCGGCTTCTTTGTCGGCCTGAACCTGGTGATGGGTGTGATCAGTCTCGCCTCGCCCAGCGCCGGCGGCGTCGCATGGTTCGCACACATGGGGGGCCTGGCCTTTGGCGTCGCCATCGCGCTCCTGTTTAGAAGCGGGCTGCGACACGCCAGAAGAGACCACAGTAGTTTTAACCAATGGCCTAGTGAGTGGAGGCTTTAGGACCGTGGCTAGTTAGGTTGTCGGCTCCGCCGTCGCCATGACCATGCTGGACAGGTTCGCAGCTGGAGGCGCAGCTCGCCCCGTGATGGAATCGCAGGAGTTTCCCCAAAAGCGGCTGCCAATCTGTTGTGTTGTTGGCTGTGGGGCTTGGTTTTGTGCCAGAAGACAGTGGAATCGGGCTTGACGTCAGGTCGGAGGGGCAGAAGTCCCCTGAAAGGGGGCCACGTGGGTAGCCCCGTGTGAAACGCGGGGTACTCGTGCGGGAACACGACCCTCACCCCGAAGGCGTCGGAC
>Ga0307380_10003031_pt1 | contig 23506 bp, 15 predicted proteins | sample UN3MG_FD_202239 | JGI IMG/M metagenome (GOLD analysis project Ga0307380, IMG submission 202239) | Soil microbial communities from Risofladan, Vaasa, Finland - UN-3 | ecosystem: Environmental > Terrestrial > Soil > Coastal area > Acid sulfate soil | place: Finland: Risofladan, Vaasa | collected... | reverse complement strand
CCGCCATTCAGCCCTCTTTGTGGCCCCATCGCCGCCTTCCTTGATGGGATGCTTGGTCAGCTCGATCTTCACCAATTCCTTCTCAGCGGTGTTCTCCTCGAGCTTCATCTTCTCAGGCGGGAAGAGCTTCATGTACTTATCGGGCGCGATGTAGGGATCGTGTGGCGGATTCCAGGACATGAAAAGGCAAAACGGCTTGTCTTTATGGGCCTCGATGTACTCGATGGCCTTATCCGTCTGAACGTCCGGCCGCCAGGTTTGAGTGCCGTCGGGATGAGTGGTAAGCATTTCCACCTGAAGAGGTTCCCAGAAGTCGAAGCCGAAGTGGTCTTTCACACTGGGCTGGTTCTTCCCGCCGGCCAGATGCCACTTGCCGATGTAGCCGGTCTGGTAGCCCTCTGATTTCAAGACAGTCGCGATGCTTTGCTGGCCCTTCCAGAGCGGAAAATCGTTATACACGACGCCGTTTGACATGGGATAGCGGCCGGTGAGCAGCATTCCTCGGAATGGCGAGCATACCGGCCAGGTGCTGACGGCGTTCGTGAAAAGCATGCCCTCCGATGCCATCTTGTCCAGGTTCGGGGTCTTCGCCTGCTTGTCACCATAGCAGCCGAGGGACATGGACCTCAGTTGATCGGCGAATATGAACACGACATTCGGCTTCTTTCGCGCCTCATCGGCAAGGATGGGCAGGCCGCCGAGGGCCACTCCCGCCGCCACTGCGCCTGCGTTCTTTAGGAATTCACGTCTGGTTTGCATTAGGTACCTCCAAGTCTGAAAGCCATTCTTCTGTAATGCGTTTGCCTAGCAAAAAGAACTTCCTGTCCGGATGCCACAGGATGAAGTTGCCCTTGCGATTTGTGACGCTGGGATAAACTCCGATGTCCAGCCGATTGAGCGGACCGATGCCGACGCCGTCATTGTCCATGAGCTGCTTGGAGTCGCTGAACCAGATCGGCTGCTTGGCATTCGGGCGATACTCCCCCAGGGCTATGAATGCCGGATGCCGGTTGAATTTCGTCTCCTCGGGCTGGTGGCCGTCTACTCGGCCGTCATTGTTATGGTGAAGCAGGATGTACCGACCCTCCGAAAACTCATAGATCGGGCAGCAGCAGAGCGGTTCGAGAATCGGCAAGCCGTGATCCCGCCGCAGCAAGGGACGAGGATTACACCAGGTGAGGCCATCATCCTCCGATAAACTATACCAGATGAATCCGCTCATTGTTCGCATGACGCAGAAGAGCCGCTTGTCCGGGAGGCACACCAGGCTCGGTTCCTGGGCCACGCTGAGGAGAGGATTGCTGTAGTGAGGGACTCGCAAGGCCTTGTCTCCCCAGGCGGAATACGAGATCTCGATATCCTTCGGCTCGGGATTCGAGTCGAGGTTCTCGAAGCGCATGAACTCAACAACCGTCTCCCAGGCGGTCCATGATTTGTTATGCGGCGGAGTTCGGACCGCCTTGCTCACCCAGCGGGAGAAACCGGTGAACCAGCGGCCCTTGAGGTCCCGAATCGGCTTCTGCCAGACGATCCAGTTCGAGGGCACGGAAGGGTCTGTATGGTCGTGCGGGCTGCGCTTCATGGGGATGGTCTGCGGTGATGACCAGGTCTTGCCGAAGTCATCGCTGAAGAGGCCGTCCATGGTGCCGGTGTGCTGGTGGACTACATCATCTATGCCCTGATACTGGTTGTAGATCACATAGATGCGCCCGGACTCCGCCACCATCGGGAAGCCCCAGCTTGCCATGTGACCGTCGCCGGGTCGGGTGGGGCCGACCAGTCTCTTCGGCGGAGACCAGGTCTTGCCCTCATCATCCGAGCGAGCGAAGACGATCCGGTGGTCTCCCGCTCCCTCGTAACTGCTTTGAGTCCAGACTGTCATGAGGGAGCCGTCCGGGCCGTCGAAGACCAGGAAGTGCTCATTGCCGGTGTCGAAGGTCGAGCCGTCCACGCTGCCCGGCCTGTAGACGATGTAGTCCGGCTTCGTGCGCTGAATCTCTCGATCAAGAATCGTTTCTACGCTCTCGTTCATTTCCGCCCCCAATATGGTTGGTCCAAGTGCCAGGCCGGCAGTTGTCATACCTAGAAAGCTGCGCCGGCTGTACCTCATGGTTGTTCAGCCCCGATGCGCCCGAATTCGACCTTCTCCCAGTGGGTGTTGGTGCTCCAGGTTCGGAGGGCGAACCACCCGCCGGGGAGAGGGTCGGGATCCTGGACGTCATGGTACTCGCGGCCGTTCTGGTAGTAGCGCAAGTGCCCCTTTTCGATGGTAACCACGATATCGTATTCCTTGCCGACTTCCGAGCGGATATCCACTTCGTGAAGCATGTTGAAGCCCGGGTCACGACGAACCCTGCTCCAGCCAGGCTGATTTCCGCCGGTCAAAGTAATGATGTAATTGGGAATCTTGTGATATTCCGAATATGCGCCGGTTCGCCCAAGCTTCAACGGGCTGCCGTCCAACTCCCTCGCATGGATGAAGACGTTCAGGTTGGCGGCATTGTTCTCTTTCGGCGGCAGAACCCTCGCCCGGAAGCGAATCAACAAACCATCAGGCAGTTCGGACTTGTACCAGATAGTGGCGGAGTGGGCCTTGCCATCCTTGAGGGCGTTCACATAGAGTTTACCGTCTTTGATCGTGACCTCGCTGTCGCCCTCGACCGCCCACCGAGAGGTCCAGTCCTTGCCGAATGCTTCCTTGTGAAGCCACTCGACGTTGTATGTGTCGCCGCCGACCTTCACCGTCCCCGAGAAACACGGCGAAACCATGAGAATCGCCAATATGCTAAGACTCAAGCTGAGTGCTCTTCGCACGGATGGCTTTCTCCTCTTTCTCGATCCAGCCCTTGAGGCCGAGGGATATGAAGCCGGGGACTTCGCGCTCGTCAATGAGGCCCTGGTTGAGCTTGCCCAACTTGGCCATGTGATCCAGGAGGCCATCAATGTACTTCTTCGCCGACTTGAGGCATTCCCTTGCCTCCTCGAACTCGCCCGATGCCCTAAGCTGCTGGACCTTCTGCCGCCGCCTGTGAGACTCGCTCATGCGCTCCGCGAGGTCATGGAGCTTCGCCACTTTGCCGACCCGATGCTCGAGCACCGGATCGCCTTTGACCGCCCGAACCGCCGGGTCAATGAACAGAAGCCTTTGCTGGGCCAGCATCGCCCGATCGGCATCGGTGGCGTCGTCCTTCACCCGATAGCATAAGTCAATCTCCTTCGCCCATTCCGCATAATACGCCGCCAGGAGGGGACCGGCATCGCTGCCGTAATAGTGAAGCGCATAGTCATGGAGGACATCGAAGGGCCTGAGCGAGGCATCGTAGTAGCATCGGCCGGCCATATAGCAGTTGAAGCCGTGATTCCACCAATAGCCCTCGGGGTAGACGAGCATGTAGATGGCGTCAATCCCCTTGTCAAGGATGTATCGCCGGTCGCCCGATAGCACCTTCGTGTAGGGGGCGGAGATCCACGGGGTGGCGAAGTTGTCCGTGTAATACATGCACAAAGTTAGACCCTTGACCGCCTTGCGCCAGGTTTCCAGGTTATCAATCATGTCGTAGCGGGGGTCATCGAATCCGAAGCCGTGATAGCGTCCCCAATGCGCCCAGATGATCCTCAGCTTCGGGTTAGCCTTAGTGACCTTCGGCGGCTCGGAGACAGGCCCATAAGCCCCGACGGTCTCGACCTTTACGCGAGGAGCGCTCACCTGGAGGCGCTCGATCAATTCATTGATGATTAGGAAAACCAGATCGGCAGGCATCCATTTCTTGCACTCAGGGCACTCGCAGGCCTGGCCGCCGTCATTGCCAAGGGTGCAGAAGATGTCAATGCCAGGGCTCTCCAGGACGAACTGCTCGGCATTGTCCACGAACTTCTTCCTGGCTTCGGCGTTCGACCAGCAGAACTGCATGCCCTTCAACTGCGGAAGGCGCTTGCCGTCCCTCATGCCGAACCACTCGGGGTGATCGGCGAAGTATTCCTCCTTCATGAAGTGGATGAAGCTGTGAGCCGGGCCGTGGAGGAGCATGCCGCGCTTCTCCATCTCGCCGATGACGCCGACAGCCACCATTTCCTTGTACTGATCGCCGACGTAGGTCTTCCAGTCGCACTGCCAGCCGATGCCGTTGTACCGGGCCTTCATCGCGGCGTCGAGCTGCTTTTTCATGCGTTCGGGGTTGATCTCGAAGAAGAAGGCGCTGGCATTGCAGATGCGGATTGGGATCTGCGAAGCCTTCGCCCATGAGTCTTCCTCGAACTGGATGACATCCAGCCTGGGGATGACCTCGGGGTCTTTGGGGTCCTGGGTCGGGTAGAACCACCGGCAGCCCAACTTCTCCAGCAGGTCATAGACTCCGTAGACGACCCCTCGCTCATTGTCGCCGGCGATGACGATCCTGTCGCTCGTGATGGCGATTGCATAGCCATCATGGCCCTTCGCCTCAGGCAGGTCGGCGTCTATATCGCTTCGCAGCCCGACGACGATGGCGGGTGAGCCCTCGCCGATGGGCAGATTGAGGCCAATCTGCGCCAGGTATCTCTGCAGCTCACCAACGGCGAAATCGGATTTCGAGCGATTGGTTATATGCCAATCAGCGGCGATTTTCATTTCAGTATCTCCACGGAGTATTCGCCGGTAAGGTGATCGCCTTTCCTGAGCACGACCTGACCGAGGCGGCAGTAGGAGAGAATGTGCATGTTAGCCGCGTCCTTGGACATGGCGGGGCGGACGTGAGCGTCGGCGTTCGCATGAACCGCCAGCCCGCCGCCCTTTGGATTCACGAGCGATGCCTGGTATATGTTGAACTTGACCGAGCGAAAGTCGTTCGTGCCCATATCGGTCTGGTCCTGCGACCAGGGCCAATCGGGGCGATGGGGTGATGGGGTGATGGGGTGATGGGGTGACCAGGCTTTCGCTGAGCCTTGCGTGCGGCCGATGAAGTCGTCGGGGTAGACATCCCACTCCGACCAGCGATGCCATTTGACTTCATCGCACTCCGGCTTGAGGGCAAACCTCACGCCGGCCTCGCGAGTGTTCATCTCCTCCCCCGAGTAGGTGTAATCGTATGAAACCTTGCCCACGCCATTCTTATCAATGATCCAGGAAATCCAGCCAGCGAACAGGTCATAGCGATCGTGAACGGTGATCTTGAGACCCTGAGGGGTCTCCTCTATGTCTATCTTGTCGATGGTCCTAGTCTTCTCATCCGGGAAGACAGCATACGGCGGGGAGTTCGGCCCGGCGAGATCGCCGAAGTCATAGCGGGTGACATGGACGGATGGGAACTTGGTGACCGGCGAGCCGGTGATGCGACCGGTCGTGCGATCAATGGTCATGCTCTCGATCTTAATGGTCTTGCCGTCGTCGCTCCACTTGGGCGGACCGGATGGCTGAGGCAGCGGTTTCTGAACCTCCTTGCCCAAGTGAATTGCCAAGGTGTTGATCATCTCGCCCTTGGAGTCGGTGACCCGCAGGATGACCCTTTCTCCTTCGGGCGTTCCCGGCGGGAGCGGAATCTCGATCTCGCCTTGAGAGGCGGGCGGCAGGCTTACCTTGAGGCTGCCCTTCTTGGCATGACATTCCCAGGTGAACCTCAACTCACTGAGGTCGGTGAAGGAGTAGCGGTTCTCGACCGGCACTCGAGTGGAGCTTTGGCCGGGCTGGAAGTCTACATGGCGCTGGGGAAACCACACGGGGCTGAAGATGAGCTTGGCGAGCCACCATTCAGGCTTCGGGCGACGCCAGCCGTCAATCAAGCCCCAGAAGCCGTGAACCCACGCATACCCGACGTGCTTGCCGCCCGCGAAGTAGAACGGCTCATCGAACGCCGCCCAGATCGCTCCGCCGATCATGTGATCGGAATGATAGAGCCCGCTCCATGCGCCGGGCTTGGCGCACGGCTTCATGACCGGCCTGTCGTATTCCGCCGAGACCGCCTTGCTGAAATCCGAATCCGGCTCTGCCTGGCCCATCCCGAAGTACTCGCGCAGCCCCGGGTTGATCATCACATCGGTTTGATCGTGGCACACAGGGAACCAATACTCGCCGATGAGGATCGGGCGGGGGTTGTCCTTGAACTGCTCGTGCCAGGGCATGGGCGGATAATGGACGTTCGCCAGATCGCAAATCTCCTCGGGGTCGGGGTTATTGAAGGTCGTCGGTCGAGTAGGGTCAAGCTTCTGGACCAGTTCATTCGAAACCTCGAAAAACTTGTTGAAATGGGATTCATTCGCAAGCGACCAGAGGATCACGCTGGGATGGGTGTGATGGTAATCCACCATGGCGGAGGTCGGCGTCAGGACCTCCTTGATCGGCTCCATGTCACTCCGCGGGCCGACCCAACAGAAGGGCGCTTCGACCTCGACGTACATACCCAGGCGGTCGCAGGCGTCGAGCAACTCCTGTGGCGGCGGATAGTGTGACGTGCGGATGTAGTTCAGGTTCGCGGCCTTCAGGAGCTTGACGTCACCCTCGGCGAGATGCATGGTGTCCGCGCGGCCGGTGAGCGGATCAATCTCGTGCCGGCATGCGCCCGCCAGCTTGACCTTCACGCCGTTGACGAGAAGCTGCCTGTCCCGAATCTCGATCTTCCGGAAGCCGACATTGCGCTCGATGGTTTCGAGTGCCTTGCCGTCTTTCTGCAAGTCCAAGACCAGCCGGTAGAGATGTGGCTTCTCGGCATTCCATTTGAGCGGATTAGCGACGTGGATCGTGATATCGCCCGGCTTCTCGGTTGACTCCATCTTTTCGCCATCAGGAGCGATGAGGGAGACCTTGAGAGATAGTCCGTCGGACGGGCCATCTAGAGTCAGCTTGAGATTGAGATCGGCGTCGCGGTAATCTTTGTCCAAATCAGTGCTGATGTGCAATTCTTTGATGTGCGTCTCGGGCAGCGCGAAAAGCCTCACCGAGCGGTCAATCCCGCCGAGGTTGTGGAAGGCGTAGCCGCTCGAATACGAGAGCGTCTCGGAGACCGTGGCGACGGTCATGCGAAGGTCGAGACGATTGCTCATGCCGGGATGGACGAAGTCGGTGACATCCCACTCGACCGGGGTGTAGAGGTTCTCGCTGTATCCGAGATGCTTGCCATTCACATAGTAATCCGTCCCGGCATGGATGGAGTCGAATCGGAGGATGATTCGGCGGCCCGCGCATTCTTTGGGAACGGTGAACTCGCGCGCCATTGCGACCGGCTTGTCCTGCGGGACATCGTATCCCTGCTGAAGCCATTGGCCGGGGACTTTCATCTTGCCCCATGTCTTGTCATCAAGGGACAGAGTTCGGGCGTCCTCGGGCGGAGCGGGGTTGATGAGCCACTCGCCATCGAGCGAGACCTGCTTGCCGTCAACCGGGATTGCGCGGTAGTGCACAGGATCGAAAAATAGGTTCTCTACAGGCAAGGACATGCTAATCTCCTTTGCTGTTAACTGCACCTTCCCCTTAAGGCCGGCAAAGAGCTTCCTTGGGAAAGTGAAGCTGCCGTCGGGTTGGGTTTTCGCCACTCCCAGCGCATTCCCTTCCTGGCTCAGATGCACTTCGATATCCGGCACGCCGTCATACGCCAGATCGAGCAATCGGCCCGTCAATTCGGAATACGACCCCGAGACGCCCTCGAAGCGGATTGGGGGCTGGGGCGAAGGGCCGTTCCCCGACGGATCGGGGCTGGCTGCCCAAAGCTCGATGATGGAAGCGGTGGCATTGACCTCGCCGTGTATCTTGATCTCCAGAAGCATCTTGCCGTCTGCAGTAACTTCATGCGGCACTTTGACGATAACCCTGATTGCCTTCGCCTTCGGGAGAGGCAACGGAGCGTGCAACTCGATGCCATCCGCGCTGAGGCTCTGGACGCGATTGTATACGTGATCGCTCGAATAGGTGAGCGCGAGGACATAATCGAGTTTGGGGTCGAGATTCTCGTACCGGGCGGTGACCTCCTTGTAGCTGAAGACCGCCGACCGCTGCTTCAGGTCGGCATCCGTGTCGCTGGTGTTGAAGGTCCAGAGGTAGGAATCCGCCATCTGGACGTGCGGCTGGCGACCGACTACGCCGCAGTCATCATAGGCGTGAAGGCTATAGCCCTCGGGTATGGAATCAAGCATTGCGCATGCCCCCTGGGATGAGATGAAGGCCGCGAATAGGATTGCGAGGATCAGTCTCACTTGGCGACTACCCCCGGCGGAACCGCCGCCTTCCAGCCGGCATGGAGCATCTTCGCCAGCTTCGCCACCAACTCCTTATTCTCAGGCAGGTTCGCCAGATTGACGTTCTCCCCGGGATCTTTCTGATGGTCATAGAGCTCGATTCCGACCGGCTCCGAATCCTTTTTGGTCCACTCAGTATACCGGTAACGATCCGTACGCATGGTGTAGCCCATGACGTTGCCGGCACGAGGATACTGGCTAAAGGCCGCCTTCTTCCATGTGCGCTTGGGATCGTCCATGACCGGCTTCACGCTCACTCCCTCCAGCCCCTCGGGAATCGGCAGACCGGCGAGGTCACAGAGCGTCGGGTAGATGTCCACGAACTCGGCCAGGTTATCAGTCTTCGCCCCCGGGTTCTTCTGGCCGGGCGCCCGGAAAATCATCGGAGCATTGGTCGCGATCTCGAAATTCGTGTGCTTGCACCAGAGGCTGTTATCGCCGAGGTGCCATCCGTGATCGCCCCACAGAACGACAACCGTCTTGTCCTTCAGGCCGAGCTTCTCCAACTCATCCAGCACCCGCCCGATCTGAGCGTCGGTGTAACTGGCGGCTGCATAGTAGGCACGACGAAGCTCCAGCGCCTGCTTCTCGGAGACCGGGCCCACATCCGGAATATCGGTGTAGTTGCGAAGCTCTCCGTAGTTGGTGAGGGCAATGTCGGGGCAGTCCTTCGGCGGATTCGGGTTCGGGGACAGTCCGATCTTGGACGCGTCGGGATACATGTCGAAATACTTCTTCGGCGCAATGAACGGCAGGTGTGGTTTGTAGAAGCCGACCGCCAGGAAGAACTTCTTGTCCTTGATCTCCCGCAGGGTCTCGATCGCGTGATCGGCCACCATGCCGTCGCCGAGCGCGTTATCGGGCACGTCGGGATCTTCCCAGGCCGGGCCCCTCAATGCCACGCCTTTTCGCTTGACCCTGAGGGCCGCACCGGTCTTGGGATCTCGCTCCAGAACTTCCGCCGTGCCAAGCGGGCCCTTCGCCTCGATCTCCTCCTTCATCTTCTGCTGCGCGGCAAGGCTCTCTGGCTTATGGTAAGTCACGGCTTTCGGCGACCAGTGAGGAATCGTCCATGATTGCGGATCGTTCAGGCCGCCATGGTATATCTTGCCCATGCCCTGAGCATGGTAGCCCTGCTTCTTGAAGTACTCGGGCAGCGTGACGACGTCCGGTATGAACTTGCGGAAGTGATCCTCAAGGTTGTAGACCTTGGTGGTGTCGGGCCGGCATCCGGTGAGGAGGGAGGTCCTCGACGGACTGCAGACCGCCTGCTGGCAGTAGGCATGGCGGAACAGAGTTCCCTGGGCGGCGAGCCGATCGATATTCGGCGTCTTTATGACCGGGACGCCGTAGCATCCCAACTCCGGCCTCAGGTCATCAACCGCGATGAAGAGGACGTTGTACTTGCCCTCGTCCGCCAGTAATGATTGCGGCATCAGCCCCGCAAGCCCTGCATATGCGCCTGCAGCGAGGCCTGTTTTCAGGAAATCACGTCTCGTAAAACCCATCTTCGCTCCTCCATTCATTTCAGCAAGGCCGACTTCCAGCCGTCCTTGAGCATCTTGCTCATCTTGGCGACGAGTTCCTTGTTCTCCGGCTTGCCGGCGATGTTCACGTTGCCCTCCGGATCGGTCTGGTAGTCGTACAACTCGATGCCGACCGGGGCTTCACCCGGCACGGCCCACTCGGTATAGCGATAGCGCTCGGTCCGCATGCTGTGGCCCATGACCTTGTTGGCGCGCGGATACTGGCTGAGGGCCACTTCCTTTACCTTTGCCTTGGGATCGTTGATTATCGGCCTCAGGCTCTTCCCGGCAAGCCCCTTGGGGGTCGGGATGCCGGCGAGATCGCACAGAGTCGGATAGATGTCCACAAACTCGACGAGCGAATCGGACTTCCTGCCCTTGTTCTTCATGCCGGGGACGCTGACGATGAGCGGAGCGCGCGTCGCTTCCTCGAAGTTAGTGTGCTTGCACCAGTGGCCGTGCTCACCCAGCTGCCAGCCGTGATCGCCAAAAAGGACGATGATCGTATTGTCACGCAGGCCAAGTCGCTCCAGTTCGGCGACCACTTTGCCAACCTGGGCGTCGGTATAGCTTGCGCACGCATGGTAGCCTTTGATTAGCTGGAGCGCCTTCCTTTTCGGAACGGGACCTTCCTGCGGCATGCCAATGTAGCTGCGAAGCTCACCCCATTGGTAGAGGGCGACCTCCGGGCAATCCCTGGGCGGGAATGGATTATCGGCCAGTGTGAACTCGGTATCGGCGTACATGTCCCAGTACTTCTTGGGAGCGACGAACGGCAGGTGAGGCTTCAGGAAGCCGACTCCCAGGAAAAAACGCTTGTCCTTCAACTGTTGGAGGCACTCGATGGCCTTGTCCGCGGTCACGCCGTCGGGGAGCGCGTTGTCGGGAACATCGGCCGCTTCCCACGCGAGCGCTCTCACGGGGGTTGCCCGCTGGATCTCCAGTGGCAGGCCGGTCTTCGGATCTGTTTCCAGTACCTTCTTGGACTGGTATTTGCCTTCCTTTTGCATCTGAGCCTTCTTGTCGGCAAGGGCTGTCAGGCTCTCCGGGTCGGCGTAGCCGGGAACGCTCGGATTCCAATGAGGCACGCTCCACGACTGAGGGTCGTCCATGCCGGGATGGTATATCTTGCTGAGACCCTGGGAGTGGTAACCATTGAGCTTGAATTGCTCGGGCAGGGCGACTGCGTCGGGAACAGCTTTGCGGAAATGGGTGGTAAGATTGTAGACCTTCGTTGTGTCGGGCCGCAGGCTCGTAAGCAGTGAGGTCCGCGACGGCGTGCAGAGAGCCTGCTGGCAGTAGGCGTGATTGAATACCATGCCGCTTGCTGCGAGCGCATCAATATTGGGAGTTTTGGCGGTCGGGCAGCCGTAGCAGCCCAATTGTGTGCGGAGGTCGTCCACAGCGATGAAGAGGACATTGTACTTGCCCTCCTCGGCATCCAGGATCTGCGGCATGATGCCGGCGATGCCGGCCAACGCTCCGGCCATTGCGGTAGCTTTCAGAAACTCGCGTCTGTTCATTTGTCCTCCCTAGTTGTCCGCGGCGGCGCGGAAACCATCCACGTGAATGCCTCTCGGATGCGTGTGACCTGCTCCGGGGTGACGGTCAGGAATCGGTGTTTGCCGCTCTCAGCAGCGGTGAAATGGGTGACGTTCTTGTCGTCAAGGGTAATCCGGCCCGGCTCCGAGAGACCGAAGTAGCCTCGGTCAGGCCGAATGGCGTAGAGAACCGCCGTCAGATCCCAGGTCGGGCGGTCGTATGGCATCTTCTGGTAGGCGCGATAGGCCTCGGCAATGGGATGGTTCGCCGCGTAACCGAAGTCCTTTTCGATGCTCTCCGCGGGATAGAGAATGGCACCGCCGACTTCATATCCGCTGGCGACGATTGGGGCCGGCCATTTCTCGAAGACTATGCGGGAGGCCTTGGCGTCCATCTGGACGTTGTACTCCTCATCTGCGTTAGGGGGATATCCACCGGCCATCATGACATAGAGCCGAACCTTGCGCTTGACGAGGTCCTTGTCGGCAGGTGATTCGATCAGGCGGGCGAGGTTCGTCATGAATCCGACGCTCACGATGACCACCGAATCATCCGGCTGGGCTTCGAGGGTCTTGCGCAGGAGGCCGACCGCCTCGGGAGCGTCCGCCCCGGATTTCAGCTTGCGAGGATAGACGAACTTGCCGTCCACCTCTCGCTTGGCGACGACGCCGACATAGCCGTCCTCGGGCGTTTTGCCGTTCCGAACCATGCCGATTGGGAGGTTCGGGCGGCCATAGAACCGGTTGACCAGATCCACATAGACCGCCGCCCAGGGATTGTCCTTGCACACGGTGACTGCGAGCGGCTCGACCTCTCCCCTGTCGGCGAGGGTGTGGATCATTGCGAGCGCGAGGGCGTCGTCAATGTCATTGCCGATGTCGGTATCGAAAATCAACTTCACCGGCTGATTTGCGCTAGCTGCTATCATGGCTACTCCCAGGATTATACAAATGGCGAGAAAGGTTCTCATCTCACTTCTCAGCAGGCGGCTTAGGGGCAGCCCATTCCCCAAGATTGCCAAAATACGGGTACTTGTCCCAGCGATCATCATTGGGATTCACGGCGCGCGGATCATCCGTCTTCGCCATCCAGGTCTCCAGCCTCTTGGCCAGCTTATCCTTTACGTTCTTATACTTAGGATCAGCCGCCAGATTGTGGACGGTCCACGGGTCGCGCTTCAAATCGAAGAGCTCCTCGGCCGGGCGTTTGGCAGTTGCGAGGTCGAAGAACGGCTTGATCTTAGGATCATCACGCCGATCCAACAGCAACGACTTGGTCGGACCCGGGTCTATATCGCCGAAATCACCGACCGCCACCCACATCTTGGGATCGCCTGCGGGCCAGCGCTCGGGGTGGAAGTTGCGAATGTAAAGGAAGTCCTGAGTATGGATCGCTCGCGACGGATAGCCAAGGTTGTCCTTTCGGCAATTGACATGGCGCTCGCGCTCGGTGAAGATCGCCTCCCGGTGAGCCGGCCGGTCTCCGCAAAGCAGGTCCATCAGGCTGCGTCCGGTCATTTCCGGGAGCGGTTTCAGACCGGCTGCTTCCATGAAGGTCGGCGCGAAGTCCGTGTGGCTTACGACCTCATCCACCTTCCGCCCGCCTTTCACCTTTGCAGGCCAGCGGATGGCAAGCGGCATGTGCGTGCCTGCCTCGTAGAGTGTGGCCTTGCCTCGGGGGAACGGCAGGCCGTTGTCGCTGGTCATGACTACTATGGTATTGTCCGCACGCCCGGATAGCTCCAGATTATTGAGCACGGCGCCGCATTGCTCGTCGAACTTCTGGACCTCCCAGTAGTAATCGAGGATGTCGCCCCGAACTTCCGGCGTGTCCGGGAAGAATGGCGGGACTTCCACGTCCTCCAGGCGCATGCCTGATTCCAACCCGCAGCCGGGTTTATAGTCTCGGTGGGGATAATGGCTGCCGAACCAGAAGCAGAACGGCTTATCTTTGGGCGCTTTATCTATGAATTCCTTGAAGTTCCTAACCTCAGGCCCCGCGGGATTTCGAGTGCGCCCACTGCCTTCGAGCGGGCCGGGACCCCATCCCTTGCCGCTGAGCCCGACGAAGTACCCGTTTTCCTCCAGCACGTCGGGGTAGCACTTGAATCGGCTGGGGAGTATGCCGTAAAGATTCGAGCCCTCGTCGAGCCGGTGAATCGCCTGGCCGGTGAGGATTCCTCCCCTCGACGCGGTGCAGGTCGGGGCGGTGCAATGCGTATTGTTGAACAGCACGCCTTCTTTCGCCAGCTTGTCGAAGACGGGGGTCTTCACCACCTTGTCGCCATGGATGCCGGCGTGCGGATATGACCAGTCGTCGGCGATCATGAACACGATGTTAGGGCGTTCACCCTCGGACGATGCCTCCGCCGGCAGGATTCCACAGGCGTTCAGCGCCAATCCCGCTGCGGCAATTCCCGCTGTCTTGATGAACTCTCGCCGTTTCATGGTTTCGCCTTTACTGCTTTCTTGCCGAAGTACTCATACTTATCCCAGCGATCGTCTTTGGGATTCGTCGCTCGCGGATCGCCGGTCTCCTTCGTCCACTTATCGAGTCGGGCACGCATGTCCTGCTTAGCCTTGGCGTATTCAGGCTTGTCGGCGACGTTTTCGAGCTGCCAGGGATCCTTCTTGAGGTCATAAAGCTCCTCCTCCGGGCGCTTGTCGCACGCGAGATGGAAGTACTTGGCGAACCTCGGCCTGTCGCGCCTGAGGATGATCTGCTCCTTGCTAGGGCCGCCGTCAATATCGCCGAAGCCGAGCGCCTGGCGAGTGAACTCCCTGGGGTCGCCGGCGGGCCAGCGATCAGGGAAGGGATTCCAGATGTAGTGGAAATCCTTAGTGTGAACTCCCCGCATGGGATAGCCAAGGCTGTCCGCGCGGACATTCGCATGGCGCTCGCGCTCCATGAAAATGCAATCCCCATCGAGTGACTTGCCTTTGGTCAATACTCCCATCAGGCTATTGCCGGTCATGTCCGACGGCGGTTTTATTCCGGCAGCCTCGAGGAAAGTAGGAGCGAAGTCGGTATGGCTCACGAAGCCGTCAACCTTGCGCCCGGCCTTGACCTTTGCGGGCCAGCGGATGGCGAGAGGCATGTGGACGCTGATATCGTAGATATTGGCCTTCGACCGCGGGAAGGGCATGCCGTTGTCGCTGGTCACGACGACGATGGTATTCTCCGCGCGACCGCTCGCTTCCAGTGCGGCGAGCAGGTCACCCACCTGCTGATCGAAGAGCTGGACCTCATAGTAATAATCGAGTATGTCACTTCCAACCTCGGGAGTATCCGGCAGGAATGGCGGGATTTCGACATCTTCGATCTTCATGCCTGACTTAGCGCCACTCCCCAACTCATATGGGCGATGGGGGTTCGTGCTGCCGAACCAGAAGCAGAAAGGCTTGTCCTTCGGGGACTGGTCTAGAAAAGTCTTGAAATCCTTGAACCCGGGACCGGCGGGATTGCGGGTTCTGCCGCTCCCCTCGATTGTCCCCGGCGCCCACGCCTTGCCGGTCTGCCCGACGAAATAGCCCGCCGCTTCGAGGATATCCGGGTAGACCTGGTATCGGCTGAGAAGAGTGCCATAGAGGTTGGCACCTTGATCCAGCCGATGGATCACTTGACCTGTGAGAACTCCCGCCCTGGAGGCGGTGCAGGTCGGTGCGGCGCAGTAGCAGCCGGTGAACACCACCCCCTCAGACGCCACTTTATCGAAGACGGGGGTCTTGATGACCTTGTCGCCATGAACCCCGGCGTGGGGATAAGACCAGTCGTCCGCGATGGCGAAGAGGATATTCGGGCGCTGCTTCTCCTCGGCGGCGGATGGGAGAGCGCCGTAGGTGGAGATCGCCAAACCCGCGGAAACAGCGCCTGCCTTCTTGATAAACTCGCGTCGTGTGATCATTGTGCCTGCCTCCTACTGTTTGTTTTGCTTCTTAGTGACCGCATCGTTGAGGGCCAGCATTGCCATCGCGGCTTCGGTGGCGGCATTGTCCCAGTTGTTGTTCTTCTTGCGGTCTGTGGTAAACAACCATGTGCGGTATTGGCCGCCGTTCTTGGCTTGGAATGCGACTATCGAGTTTGCCAGCGACTGAGCCTTCGCAAGGTATTCATCCTTGCCCGTATGATTGTACGCGACGGTCCAGGCAATGATGAACCGGGCCATCGTGGAGACTATCGGCCCGTAGCAGCGATACTGCTCCAGGGCACAAGGAGTGATTCTCTCTTCCTTCTCACCACAGGGCTCCCAGACGACAAACTGGTCTTCGCTGAAGCGAAGCAGCTCCTCGGCCATGGCTGTGTACTCGGGATGCTCTTTCTCATGGTTGAAGAGATAGATCGCGAACGCCAGCGCCGCCTTGTGGGAGAGATTGATGTAAGCGGACGAGGGGCGAATATCCTCGAACTGCCCCTGCCAGAAGTAGTTCTCCATTGGATTCTTGAACACCCAATCCACCGCGCGCCGCAATGCGTCCTTGTAGTCCGTGACGCCATATTGCGACTCCAGTCGGTCCATGAGGAGAATCGCCTGCGAAGGGATGGTGAGGTTGTCGCTGGTGACTTGCCCCGTCTTCACCGAAATAAGGAGCGGCCACGTGCCGTTCGGAAGCTGCAGCTTGCCATAGGTGCCGGCTATTCGCTTAGCGGCTTCCAGGAAGTCCTTCTCGCCGGTGGCGTCATAAAGGTCGAGGTATGCAAGGCCGGCGTCCGCTGGGAAGACCGTCATGACGTTCTGCCCCCGCTCGCCGGCAATCCATGTCATCCTCTCCTTCGCGGTTTGAGAGTCCGGATCATAGGTCGGCGGCCAATACTCCATGGGCGATCCTGCGGGGAAGCTGATGCTCATCATGTGACGGGCGCAGTTGGTCGCGATGGCGAGGGCGTCTTTCCTGTCGGACGGCTTGTCGGCGAGTTTGGCATACCTGGGCATGCCGAACAGGACCGCGCTCATGATCTTGTTCGGATAGCAGTTGAGCCGGTGCTCGACGCGCTTGCCTTCCTTCCAACCCTGATAGTGCGCCTGGTTGAACTGGAATTGGAGGGCCCACTTCGCGCTTTCTTCGTAGGAGCGGTCGGGCTTGCCATACGGACCGGCGAACACCGGCATTCGGAAGAAGTTGCGAGTGCCCACCTCGCCGAGTTCTTTGCCACCTTCATCGAGAGCGACAACATTCAAGGTCACCTGCCCGACCGGGATATCCTTCCAGATCGGAGATAGAGGGGCATAGGGCTGATCGGCCTCGAAGGCGTAATCCTTATCGTTGGCCTGGGAGTGGGCGGTGAATCGGTACTTGTCCACTTGGGCGGTGCGCCAGGCATCGAAGTCGAAGGCGGGGGCGTAGATGAATTGAGTGGAATACCGATTCCAGAATTGGCGCTCGGCGGGAATGCCCGGGCGGATAGGCGTGTTGCAGTCGGCAAGAGCGAAACTTCCAAGAACCAGCAGCAGAAGGCAAATCTTCATTCTTCCAGTCCCTTGAGGTACTCGACTTCGCGCTTGAATTTGTCGAACATGAGTGGGAAGTCATCGGTGTCGTAGAAAGGCATCAGTATCATAGACCCGGAAAATCCGATCTTGTTCAATTCGGCGTAGACTTGCTCCCAGTTCGCCAGACCTTCGAAGACTGGGGCCCATTTCCGCTCCCAGCCCTTAGTAGGCGAATCGGCGCTGCCCGAGCGCTCAGTCATGGAATCCTTCGCCCCGACGGCGGCGATGTACTCGCCGAGGAGCTGAATCTGGTAGTCGAACTGCTCAAATCCCTCCTGCATGAAGTTATTGCCGGGGTCAATCATGACGCCAATGAACTTCGGATTCAAGTCTTCAACGAGCGGCCACGCAGTGCTCGCGTTGTGCGGATAGCATCCGCCGTGGACCTGAATCACCGCCCGGATGCCCGCCTTCTCGGCCGCGACGGCCACGCCCTCGGCAAGACGGCGCGAGTGAACGAAGAGATTGCGCACGTGGCCGGCGTCGCCCTTCTTGACGTATCCCAGGCGAACATCAGTGATGCCGCTGTCCGCCAGAATTTTGAGCGGCGTGTGATCTTTGGCAAGCTCTCCCATGGGGAAGCTGGTGTCGGCGAATCGGACCTCGAGGCCCGCCTTCTTCGCGGCCGCAATGAACTCCGGCAGGGCCTTCGCATAGGAATCCGGCTCGAGCCAGTAGCCCTCCCGGATGACGGCGGTCGGGCCATCAATCTTCGCCTCGGCACAGTAAGCCATCAGCTCATCTACCGAGAGGTGCTGGAAGAACTTGGCGAACACATAGTATTTCATGGTGAAATCCTATTGAGCAGTCAGCACGACGCCTTTGTACTTAGGCTGGAGCTTCGAGACATTCACCCCCATCTCGGCAAGAATCGTGGGCGTTATGTCGCGCTGGTCTCCGCTTTTCCTGAGAGTTTTCAGATTGGCGGCGAGGACAACTTGCGGTGCGTTCGAGTGACTCCTCTTTCCCTCATCAAAGCCGTGATCGGAGGTGACAAAAACCATGGTCTTGTCGTAGACGCCGAGATCCTTGAGCTTCCTTACTATCTCGCCGAGCCACTTGTCGCAGTCAATGATCGCATGGGTATACTGCTCTGAGTTTTCGCCGAAGGTATGCCCCTCGTGATCCGGGTCGCGGAAGTGGAAGAAGGCGAAGAACCTGCCTTTGCCATACTTATCAACCGCCTGGAGCATGATTGGGCCGTTGATGTCACTATATCTTCTCTGTTCGCCATCCCAAAAATCAATGCTCCTGGTGACATTATAGAAGGGCTCGCCGTTGGTGTTTTGGATGATGAATACGCGCTTCTCCCTGTCGTCCGGGCTTAAGTCTCCCTTCGCCAGCTCAGCCTTCGCCTTCTCGATCTCCTCAGGCTTCGAGGGCGGGCAATCGCCAATGTGATGACTGCATCCAGTGATCATGATGGTGGCGATCTTATCGCTGCCGAACGCGTCCTCCAATCGTTCGAATACCGACAGCCCCTTCGGGATGATCTTGAACTCCGCGTTGGTCTTCGTGCCGGTGACATCAGGGTCATAGCCGGTAAGCATCTGCACGTGCCCCGGTTTGGTCGCCGTCTGGTGGCCGGTGACCTCAATGTTAGCGACGTTGCCTTCCTTTATGAGAGCGGCAAGGTTGGGAAGCTCACCCCGAGAAAGACATTCGATCAGATGCTCGCGCTGAACACCGTCCCACGAGAACAGGATTGCATTGCGCAGGTTCTCGGGAACCGAGGCATCGAAGCCGAGTGCGGGGACGCACAGGGCAACCAACAACACCAGTACGAATAAAAGCTGTTTCACTCTCATGGCGATCTACCAATCTGCGATTCGCTCGGGGAGCGGATCCTGGGTGAGAATGCTCGCATCGAAGCAGAGCTTCAGCATATCCATCTTCAGATCCTTGTGCGCCGGGCTGTCCCACAGGTTATCGTGCTCGCCGGGATCGGGATGGAGGTCGTACAACTCGCCGATCTCCATCCCGGCGTACGATGTGATCTTGCTCGTACGGGTGCGAACCATTGTCAAAAGCGGCCGCTCTTTCAACTTCCTGTGGAAGGGCTGGCCGATGTAGTACTCGGCGTAGATGTGATCCTTGTGACTGTGAGGATTGGCCTTGCCGGTGCAGATATCGAATAATGATTTGCCCTGAACTCGATTTGGAATCGGCATATCGAGGGCCGTCAGGAGCGTAGGGACGAGGTCCACCAACTCGACGAGGGCGTCGCTCCTGAGGCCGGCCTTGAAGTGCCCCGGCCAGGAGACGATGAGCGGCACTCGGATCGAGCAATCGTACATGTGCGGGCCTTTCAGGTACATGCCGTGATCGCCCAGCAGCTCGCCATGATCGCTCATGAAGATGACCATCGTATTCTCCCTCCGACCCGTGTCATCGAGCATCTCGAGGATTCGGCCGACGTGATCATCCACCTGCTCGATCATGGCGTAATATGCGGCGGTGACCTCCCTTCGCTCGCGAGGGGTCATCTTGCTGAACCCCAACAGCATGCCGCCATAAGCCCCGTCATGATCAACCTGCTGGAAGATCGGCTTGTTCGCAAGCTCACCTTCCTTATAGCTGGGATCAGGGAGCTTGTCGGGATCATAGCGGTCGAAGTACTCCTTGGGCGGATCGAAGGGATGGTGGGGCGCGAAGACGTTGACGCTCATCAGCCAGGGACTCGTGCGCTTTTCGTTGATGAAATCAATCGCCCGATCGAAGCACCAGGTGGTCTGATGGAGCTCCGCCGTGACACCCGCGAAGGCGTGCTTGCCATTTGGCTTGTATAAGTCCTGCCACTTATAGCCCTTGGACTCTAGCCACTGGGTGTACTCGTTCTCTTTCCACTTCGGATGAGGGTCATGACTCCAATGGAAGACCCGGTAGCCGTCGTCAATCCGCTTCTCGACCATCCCCTGGCACGGAGCGATGTGCAGCTTGCCCGAGAGACCGCAGTCGTATCCGGCATCGGCAAGCATCTTCGTAACAAGGACCTCGTCGGCGGGGATGGCCTGACCGTTCTGCCTTGCCCCGGTGGTGCGAGGATATCTGCCCGTCAGGAACGATGCCCTGCTTGGAGTACATACCGGGTTCTGGGAAAAGGCATGAGTGAAAGTCACTCCCTGCGAAACAAGCCGGTCAAGATTCGGCGTGTGGATATGCGGATTGCCCAGACAGGCAATCGTGTCGAACCGCTGCTGGTCGGTGCAGATCCAGAGGATGTTCGGGCGCTTTTCCTTATCGGCGCTCTCCGCAGCGGGACTGCCCAGCGCCATACCCGCGGTGACTGCACCTGCCGCTTTGATGAAATCTCTTCGTGACATAGCCAATTCCTTTCGCAATGCCTATGATCCCTCTTCCTGCCAGAACGTCTCCGTCCATGGGGGATGCGGTCCGCTTTGCCACAAGGCCGGGACATTCTCAGAATTCCACTTATCCCAAACAGCCTGAAGCTCCTTGACCTTATCTGGAAGCTTGGAGGAAAGATCGTTCGCCTCACCCGGGTCGTCGGCAAGGTTGAACAGCCTCGACCCATAAACCTCATGCCGGGCGAGCTTCCAGTCGGCCATGCGGATCGCGGACTGCTTGTCATATCGCCAGTAGAGGGCATGATGCGGCGAGCCGGACTTCCGGCCGCCGAGATAGGGGATCAGGTCAACGCCATCTACGTTCGAGGCGGCCTTGCCGCCGGCAGCAGCGATGGCGGTCGGAAGGATGTCAAGGGAGATCACCGGCTTATCGTAGACCTTCCCAGCAGGCAGGTGGCCCTTCCATTGAACCATGAACGGGATGCGGATTCCGCCCTCATGAACCTGCGTCTTGTAACCCTTGAAGGGATCGTTGCGTGAGGTGGTGCTTGGTGTTGGGCCGCCGTTGTCGCTAAGGAATATGATGAGCGTGTCATTCTCCAGACCGGCCTCTCGAATCCTATTCAGGACGGAACCAACGGCATCGTCCATGGCCTTGAGCATCTTGGCGAACGTTCGGCGCTTAGGATCCACGATCTCGGGGAAGGCCTTCGCATCTCGGATCGCCCCCTGGAGCGGGGCGTGGACGGCATTGAACGCCAGGTAGAGGAAGAACGGCTTCTCCTTATGGCGGTCTATGAACGAGACGGCCTCCCGACCGAAGGCGTAGGTTAGATACTCCTTCTCCTCATATGGCTTGCCGTCGCGCTGGATGGTATTAAACGACTTGAGCGTCGGATCGAGATAGGGATGAGCGCCGCCAATGAAGCCGAAATACTCGTCGAACCCGCGCTTGTTCGGATGGAATTGCTTGTTGTCGCCCAAGTGCCACTTGCCGACTATGCCGGTCGCGTATCCCTCGGACTTCATGTAGTCGGCGATCGTTTTGTGATCGAGCGGCAGTCCCCAGTTCTTCCTGTCAAGTTCTTTGCCGGGATTGTGCTCGTGGCCGAAGCGCTGTTGATAGCGCCCGGTCATGAGTCCGGCGCGAGTGGGGCTGCAAACCGGACAGCTCACATATCCATCCGTGCAGCGAACGCCGTTTTTCGCGATGGAGTCTATGTTCGGCGTGGGGATGTCCTTGCATCCCTGGGATCCGAGTTCGGCGTAGCCCTGGTCGTCAGCCAGGATGACGATGACGTTCGGCTTCCTGTCATCCGTGGCAAGCAGATCGGGGATCGGCAGGGCCATCGCCGCTGCTCCCATGCCGGCAATCCGCAGGAAATCGCGTCTGGTTACCATGTACTTCTCCTATGGCTTGGGCTTGCGGCCGTCGATCCACTTAGGCGGAATGTTCTTGGAATCCCATTCCTCGTAGGCGGCCTGCAGTTCTTTCAGTTTCTCGGGCTTGACGGATGCGAGGTCATTCTTCTCGCCGATATCATCAGCGAGGTTAAACAGCTTCTCCGTGCCGTCGCCATTCCGAACGAGCTTCCAGTCCCCCACCCTCGCGCCGGATTTCTCACACCACCGCCAGAAAAGTTTGTCATGGGGAGACTTGCTCTCATCGCCTTTCAGGTAAGGAAGGAGGTTGACTCCTTCGACGTTTGCCGCGACCTTCCCTCCCGCGAGGGCAACGGCGGTCGGGAGGATATCGAGCGAAACGACGGGCTTGTCATAGACCTTGCCCGCGGGGAGCTTGCCCTTCCACTGGACCATGAAGGGAACGCGAACCCCGCCCTCAAAGGTATCGCCCTTGAAGCCGCTCAATGGCGTATTAAGCGACTCGCCCCCCAACCGATATCCGCCGTTGTCGCCGAGGAAAAAGATGAGGGTGTTCTCTTCTGCGCCCGCATTGCGAACGGCGGCGAGGATTCGGCCCACGGCGTCGTCGAGCGCCTTCAGCATTCCCGCGTAGATGCGTCGGTTCGGGAACGTAATCTCCGAATAGCTGTCCTTGTATCTCTCAGGCATTTCGAAGGGAACATGAACCGCATTGAAGGGAATGTAGAGGAAAAACGGTTTCTCCTTATGGCGCTCGATGAATGAGACGGCTTCGCGAGCGAAGGCGTCGGTGAGATACTCTTTCTCATCCACTTCTTTGGTTCCGCGGTAGATCGGCTCGAGGGTGCCCATGCCGGATTTGGTATACGAATGCGCGCCGGTCAGGAATCCGAAGAACTCATCGAACCCGCGCTTTTGGGGATGGCACTCCGGCCGGTGGCCGAGATGCCACTTGCCGATGACGCCGGTAACGTACCCCTGGGCCTTCATGTAATCGCCCATGGTCTTCTCGCTCTCGGGGAGACCGAAGTTCGGCGCGGCGACCGCCGGCGGGCCGGGATTATCCTCGTGGCCAAAGCGCTGCTGGTAGCGGCCGGTCATTAGCCCGGCGCGAGTGGGGCTGCAAACTGGACAGGTGACATACCCGTTCGTGCAGCGGACGCCGTTTCTCGCGATGGAGTCTATGTGCGGAGTCGGAATCTCCTTGCCGCCCTGACATCCGATCGAGCCATATCCATGATCATCAGAGAGAATGACGATCACATTGGGCTTTTTCTCATCGGCGGCGAAAAGCCGGGGCAACGGCAGAGCCATCGCGACCCCGGCGCCTGCCAGTCTGAGGAACTGCCTTCGGCTAAGTCCATTATCGCTCATACCACGATCCTCCCCCTACAGAATACCATAACGGTATGCCTTCATGTCTACCCCTTGAAGGTACTGACGCCTCTGCTGAACAATAGTTCATAGGGGAGAAATGAGCCATAAACCGAATCTGATCTTTGTCCTTGCCGATCAGCTTCGCTACCAGTCGGTGGGTTATGCGGGGGATGTGAAGGCGCGGACGCCGAACATTGATCAGTTCTCGAGGGAGGGCGTTAACTTCTGCAACGCCGTCTCGGGGCACCCGGTCTGCGCCCCGTATCGCGCCTCGCTCTTCACCGGCAAGTACACGACCTCGACCGGCATGGTGATCAACGAGCTTCGGATGAACCCGAATCACGAGTGCCTGGGGCATGTGCTCACTCGCAATGGGTATGAGACCGCTTACATCGGCAAGTGGCATCTTTGGGCGAACCAGCTTGGCAATCACCTTGACCCGAAGAACTCGTTCGTCCCGCCTGGGCCTCATCGCCTGGGGTTCGACGGCTTCTGGGCGGCGTATAACTTTCATCATGAGTACTACAAGGGCTACTACCATACCGACAGCCCGGAGAAGATCCCGGTCGAGGGATTCGAACCCGATTTCCAGACCCGGCTGGCGATTGATCAGATTGAAAAGCACGCCCATGGAGACAAGCCGTTTGCGCTCTTCCTGTCGGTTGGGACGCCGCATGATCCGT
>Ga0307380_10003029_pt1 | contig 23515 bp, 20 predicted proteins | sample UN3MG_FD_202239 | JGI IMG/M metagenome (GOLD analysis project Ga0307380, IMG submission 202239) | Soil microbial communities from Risofladan, Vaasa, Finland - UN-3 | ecosystem: Environmental > Terrestrial > Soil > Coastal area > Acid sulfate soil | place: Finland: Risofladan, Vaasa | collected... | reverse complement strand
CTTGAAATAAGCCTTTTGCCTAACACCAGCGGAAATATCTCCTGAAACATCCATGCATGCACTTGATAACCATATGACTAATTCAAATCTTCTCTTAGACGAGTATTGAAATTCAGTTATTCCATGTAAAAGGTGGAAGATTTCAGTGTGCTTTCTCGTTTTATAAAAATTTATTGTCTTCATCATAGACCCAGAACCGCGCGCACATGTTTAATTATGATTAAATTAACTGGGGATTCAAATTAAAAAAATTGAGAGTTAGCGAGCGCTCAAAGTGTATGAATTGATAAAAATGAGAATTAATTTGTGACTTGTTGTAGTTCGGTCACTTTTCTTGATGTGATTCGAGATAATATATCTGATGGAGTCAATTCTAGACGTGACATTATCTGAGCTATCTTTTCTCGGATATTTTCATTAATATCGCCTGATAGAAGAGCTCTTGATTCAGTTAGCATTTGTCTTGTACGTTCATAGAGTTCAATGATGTCTTGAGTGTTGAGATAATACACATCTTTTCCATGAGGTATAGCAGATTCGTTAATTGTTTTTCTCGGTGTTACTAGGCAAGTATATTTATCTTTCACATACTTGTAATTATCTCTATCAACTGCGTATTGAAGATGACCAGAGGTTTGTCTACAAGTATCGATTGATATGCCATAGTCTGGATGCTCATCTGATTTTCCTTCCAGTATGAATAATATACTGTTTTCTAGTTGCCAACATGCATCTGGTGCACCTTCTCCAGGTGGTTTAAGTGAAGAGTATCCTAATAATTTCCCAAGCTCTCGTAATCCTCTATCAAATTTATTTGCATCAGTCTCGTTTAATAGTACTTTAACCTCATCTAGTTTCCGAGTAAACTTTGGACCTACGGGATTTAATTCAGTAATAACATCAATTACACCTTCAACAGCGAGTGCTTGTCTTTCTTGGTCTTCCTCTGGTACTATTTCAACAGATTCCATTGACTTGAGAGCATTAGGGAACCATGAAATGAATCTCCCAGCTGCTCTTGCGAAGTTAATATAATCTGTCTTTATCCTTTCATATTCACTCATTTCAGGAGGGGCTATCATCGCAGCTGAAGCTGTGAAATAGTACCATAACGCCCGGTATGAGTTAAGATTAGGTACAGCTAATATGTCAGAGATTCTTCTCCCTCTCTCAACTGCTCTTTTATAATCTCCTGACCACATAGCATAGGAAAAATCCACTTCAAAATCAACGACGTCATCAAGTATCTTAGTCTCCTTGGATTCCGGTGGAGGTTCAGTATAACGAAGACTTTCTATAACTTTCTCAGCTTCAGCCCAGTTCTCATCCTTTGCCATAAAACTCTCTAACATTGCATTCATCTTATCGACTGAGTCTGTACCTTGTCGTAAGGCGAACATTAGTTCTGCTCGAAGCTCAGGATGAAATACCCGTAAGTTTTCAGCTCTTGCACAATAATTCAATAATTTCCTATCAAGCATTAGTATCGCTGCACTATCAACATCTGCTCGAGTACACCTTCCAGAGGCTTGCTGAATTCGCGTCTTAATCCTTTCTCTTAGTAGGACATCAAGACTCAAACGTTCTTCTAAGAATGCTTCCTGTAAATTTACACTGCTAGGTAGACCGTCAATTATTACTTGTCTACAAACTCCGCCAGGTAAGTCGATTCCATCATATCTATTAGTTAAAAGCAATAGACTGTTTTCTTTTGTAATAAACGGATCTAACCTTTCTTCAATATCACTAGCAGTGAATACAGTCAGCGGAGGTTGATAAGCAGTTGCAAAATCATTGTATTTTCTGGCTCTATATCCACTTGGGCATAATACAAGGCTTCTATCGACCAATGCCAATCGTTTAACAATCCAAGGATAATAATCGTCAGGACTAATTGCATAATCTGGAAATAGGAATAATCTTCTGCCCACGCCGCGGGTTTCATATGTTTTTGGAGTAGCTATACGCTGTATTTTGTTTGCGCCTGTTATTCGCTCTAATTCTCCCCCTCTTCCTAGTGTTGCAGACATGTAAATTCGCTGTTCTGCTTCTGCGAAAGGTCGATGATGTTTTGTAGGTGGTATATATGGTCTGATGAGAATGGAATCAAATGAGATATAAACATGACAAGCATGTAAACCATCACTGACAACCCTCCAAGAGAAATACAAAGAAAGGTCGCTATCATCAATAGACTCAAGAACACTTCTAAGTCCGCTAAGGCTTCTATAAAATGCGCCAAAAGGAACTTTCTCAACGTGATGAGTTACTCGATCACGGTTACCACTATGTATTACTTCGACGAATCTAGGGGGTAAGTCCTTTTCAAAGATTCCAAGGATCCGATTGAACAAGTCAGGATGGATTTGACGATTAATGTTTAATGACCACATGTCACCGATGTACGATTCTGCGCCATGAGCGTCATCAAGGATAATCGTTTGTGGGTCGTCAATTCCTGGGCTAACATTAAATAGACCACGATAAGTTGCTAGGGCAATCGTTTCGCTGCTTTGATACTTTGATAAGTCACCTGGGTTGTATTCTTTTTTACTCCCGACAAAAACGCATGTATCAATGTCGTATTCTTTCGACTGTTGATGAATTTGGTTAACTAATTGACGAGTAGGACACAGGTAAATAATCCTTTGGCTTAAATATCGTCTTCTCCATTCAGCGATTAATAATCCAACAAGTGTTTTACCTGAACCTGTTGGGAGTTCAATTCCTACATCATGTGATTTTATATGGTTTCTATAATAATCACGTAGAACATCAGCCTGTAGTGAACGTAGATACTGGATATTCTCAGAACGTCCTTTCAAATCTATGAAAAGTGTTTCAATATCTGTTTCTTGTGCAGGTTGTCTCGGAGTTAAATCAAAAGGATTAGGCTTCGACATCTCACTCACTCCTGAAGCATAATTGATCAGTGTTATATCCAGCTAAATATTTTATTACCTATGCCTCGGCTCTATATCGAAACCGAGCGCGCACGAAAAATTTAATACTAGTTAAAAGTAATTTTCGGATATGCTTAGTTATAGAGCCTTAATTAAAAATTGGCATAGAAAAGCGGGAGAACAAGACTACTTTTCCAAGTACGTCTTTGAATATCTAGCTTTCATTGCCTATATAAAAACTCAGTTATATGCAGGTTATAATGAAAATGACAGAAAAACTATTCAAAGATTAAAAAGAGATGAACAGTATAAAATTCGCTATATTAGTAACATACAGACCAATCCAATATTACGAGAAAATTGGACTCAAATACAAAACAAATTAAACCTCGCAAGATTAGGTCGAACAAATAATGATATGGATGAAGTTTTAGAGATAGAATGGTGGAATTGTTCGCATGAAAACTTTAGAGATAAAACTATTGAAGAACAACAGAAAATTAGAGGTATTCTTCACTCTTTGGATGATTGGGAAAATATGGTGGAATTTTGGTACACAATTCGAAATAATCTGTTTCATGGTGCAAAAGACCCCCGAAACGAGAGAGATAGAAGTTTAGTAAAATACGCATACAAAACGCTAAGACCCTTTATGGCGACGTGTTTAAAACATATTAATTAAATTCGCGCGTGTCATTTAATTAGAGTAGAAGTCAGAGATAGTTTGTATAAGTTTGAGTGAATGTTCCTTAGTCGTAGCGGGTAAATCGTCGAATGATTCAATCTCCAGTAAATAATTCCTGATTAATTTAGCAACCGAACCTTTGTTAAATTGAATACCGACGGATTTTAGGGTTCGATCAACCTTATTTGAAACCCCATCGTTTCCAACTAATTTCAGTTTAGCTAGATTCGCCGCAGCCATCTGTTTACCATAAATTGAAATAACCCAGTCACGATACTGTTCCTCTGGAAAAATGTCTTCGATTGCGAAGGCACGGTCAATTACTCCTAAGGTGGGACCTAACAATAAGACCTTTGAGCGACTTGTCTGGTATCGGGTTATCCAGTTCTTTACAAGGCTGTCATAGGCATTGGAGCCAGCTTGATCCGAATCCAATAATACAACCGCGTCTAGTTTTTGACCGATCATAAACGTAGCTATGTATACGACCTCTGACGCCCCACCCGCAGGCGTTATCAATAGGTCATCAGGTAATGCAGGTCTTCCGCATCTCTTCATCAGGTTAGAAAGCTCGGTTATGATCCAATAGTCATCAACACCTTCGACAACTAGATTCTTTGTGGACAATAGGTAGCTTTGACTCCCGCTCATTCCTAGTGCCGCTTGTAGAACAAATTTTGCTTCTGGTTGGCTCTGGGTCAAATCTGAACTGACGACAGTTCCATGTTCGGTCTCATTCAGAACTCTGATTCTTTCTGGCTTTCTGAGATCGATCAGGAACGGAAGATGTGTCGTGTAAATCATTGTGTTGTCTCGGGCATATTCCTCCATTCGTTTGAGTAGATCGCGCTGAGCTTCAGGGTGAAGGTGTAATCCTGGTTCATCGAGTAGAAGGACACATCCTTTGAATGAGCCCTGACTTTCATACATGAACATCAAATCGAATGAGAAAAACCACTGGAAACCTTGCGACCGTTCCTCCAATTTGATTAGTGAGGGGTCACGTTGATCTGTTACAAACGTGTAAAAGAGCTGTCCATCTGCTCTAAAAGTCACTTCGTATTTTCTTTGGCGCCATCTGTCTGAGATCATGCGTGTAAGTGTAGCTGAAGCGTCATCCAAGTCGTATTGTCTCTGTTCACGGTCAGGAGAGTTACCTTTAACGACCTCGTTTTCCAAGTTTAAGCCTGACAACCTCATGACCATTAACAATGTTCGGTCTTCCTCCTTCAACTGGTTACGGTCTTTCCTCTGTTTTACCTGGTCTAGTTGTGCAGATCCAGTGAATGCTCGATAATCCGACATATAGATGAAGGTTGGAAGATTATCATTTATCCATTTTAATACCGTTGACTGGTGTTCTCCAATAGATTTAGAGAGTTCATTTACCATTTTTTTGAAAGCATCTACGAATTTCTTCTCATTTTCCCAATTTGGTTGATTGTCCTTAGGACTACACTTGGTGTTTAAAACTTCTAAACGTCGGGTTATATCAACGATATAGTTGTTCAATGTTGAGATAATTCTTTCCTCAATTTTAATGCGTACTTCTTGGATAATTTGCTCTGCTTCTTTTCGGAATTCGTCGTTGACTTGAGTGTCTAACACGGGGATCTGACGAGAAGCTTGTTCAGCGATTTCTGAGGGTAAATTGTATGGGAATTCTTCACAAGACCAACGTGCTTTCAATCTCCCTGCATAATCTCGTGAAACCTCAAGGATTCTATTACTTGTATCGACTGACGTTAGCTTTGATAGGTTCGCAATCTCATTGTCATCTAGTTCAAGGCATGCCGTACAGACTGTTTGCGTATCGTTTCTCTCAGTTCTTCGACCTCTTGGCCACTCGGAATCCATCGTGTACGGCTCATTTCCGAATGGCTTTAACTTATGCAAGGCCTTAAGCAGCGATGTTTTACCGACTTCATTTTTTCCTACTAGAACTGTCAATTGATTAACATCGATCCAGCCAGAGTCAATGATGCATCTGTACATTTGAACACGAAACGTTTTTAACAGCATTCTGTACCACGCCCAATTAAAATCTTAGATATTGTTAGCTGTATATCAAGGTTCTTAGGCGCGTTGGTTTGTCCCTAAATGCAGTTATACACACATACTATCCACTGCGCGCGCGCATTTAATCAGCCATCTCTAGTCGCGCACATGTTAAGCTATAATAAACTTTTTACATTCCACTATATTTTTTATACATATATTGAGTACCGCTGACGATAGATACACGCGCATTGCTTTATTACAAAACAGTGTGATATTTTGGATAGCAACTGGACTTGGCTCAGCTATAGGTATTATTGAGTTATCTGATTCAAACTTGAAATATAGGTGGTTACTTTTTGAAGTATTACTTATTATTATCATTATTAGTATTGATAGAATGCTCTCAGTAATGAACGATATATATAGAAACCGTTCGTACACACCCGATCCAAGTTTTCCTCAACCATCACGAGAGACACGCCTAGCAGAAGGTATAGATTATGTTATTATATATTTGAATGAACATTTTAATATAAAAATAATTATATACGTTTTAATATTCATAATAGCTCAGTTGTTTTGGCCCTCTTCTTATGTGTATAATTTTATTGGATGAATATTCTAACCATGAACTACATTCTTCTAGGAAAAATCTTTGATAATTCAATGTTTTGAAAAATGTTAAATGCTAATAAAAGAAACAATTCCTGAATCAAGATGCCCATCCCCTACTACTAGACAATAATGCTCCCTTTGTTAAACTTCGCCGCTGACGGAAAACCACACAACATTACCGAAGCCGTCCAATTCATCTCCGAACAATTCAAGCTCAACGATCTTGATAGAAAGGAACTTTTACCAAGCTGCACCATACATGGGCTAAAAAATTGGTTGATGACTATTTTAAATTCAGAGGCGACATTAGGTTAATGGATGATAAGAAAATGTCTTTAAAAAACGAAGATAGAAAAGGCGTAGTTCTAGTTAGATACGAAGATGGGACAACACACACATTACCAAAGTACATCTATATGAAAATGAAGGAGTCTGGAAAAAGACCAAGTGTCGTGCTTCTGAAAGAAGGTTTACATTGGGACGATCTGAAATAATGTCATTAATAAATAACATCATAAATAAAAGATATCATTACACAAGTAATTTAAACATCTGCCTTTGAATAGATAAATGATTACTATGAGTAACGTAAAATTTGATCTATCACCTGTCGAGAAGAAACCTAACAGAAAGTACCGCAAAGGCAGTAAATATGACCCTATACTAGACAAGTTTCTGAATGGCAAGGATAAGTTGGTCACTGTAGAGGTAGTTGGAAAAGACGGCAACTACATTAGGACACAGTTGAAGAAGCGGATCGACGCCCGCGAACTCAATGTTGATGTCTCAGTGGTAAACAATAAGGCATATCTAGAAAAGTAACAATTTTTAATTTTTTATTTTACGCGAAGTTGTGATCCTAAAATATTTGGGTGGGGATAGACATGTGATTTAATGGGGTTATATTAACTGGGAGTTAAATTAATTATGCGCGCGCACATTTTAGGATAAGATTAATTGCTCAATTTCCTTAGTTATAGTAGATCGCATAGTTTCAAGTTGCGCAATTTCGTCTTTTGAAATGTGAATTAACCTATGTGTTGTCTCAGCAATAATTACTCGTTCTTCAGGAGAAGGCAAAGGCACTTTGACATTTAATAAATCATGGTCTTCATTAATGCTTGGAATTGTTGCGCCTCTAGTACGCCTTTTTATGTCAAACAAAACAAAGTTGCTTCTTAACAAAGCAACCAAATAGTAAGGTGGAACTCGTGGATTACCGTTTTCATCTTTTCTTATCGTTAAATTCGTAAAACCAGTTGTCGCTATAGCGCCATCAAAATCTGCGGTTACTACTGCTGTTTTGTGCTTTTCTGTTCCTGTTGCACTCCCAGATGTGGCTGTAATTATATCACCATTCCTAAGGACTATTCTAGCTCTGCTAGGCGCTTCTGAACCAAGGTATTCGGAGAAAGATGTTATTTCGCAGAATCTGTAGTCAACATCAGAAATCCGAACATGTTTAAAAAACAAATCTGGTGAATATTTGCCGTCGGGTGACGACCTCTTGGAAGGATCCCATCTATAATATTTAATAATTTTTCCAGAAATAGCTTTCTCAGGTTTTTTAGGAATTGTAACAAGTTCGCCAATTGTCAAACATTCAAAACCCATTTCCTTACTTTTCAGTTCCATAGCTTGATAAAGCTCGTTTATTTTTGGGTCATAATATTTTACGTCAAATCGTTCGCTCAAGTTGGCATCAAAATAAACCCATTCCTTTGGTGTTATAATGAAGTTAAGCCTAGTGGCAATTAGATTTGATATTTCGATCTGGCAAGTACGTATTTTGTCTTCTATTCGCTTAATCTCATTTTCAATATGTTTTGCTTTTTCCACCACTACTTTTTCGGCATCACCATCTTTTGGCAAAATTATCTTGATTTTGCGTACATTTTTTATTAATGTTCTCGGTCGTGAACTTCCTGTTTGCAACCGCCATAACTGATGTCTGCCCAAAGCAGAGTTTAGAAATGCAACAAGATAGTGTGGGCTAAGTTTATTCTTCACCCTAATCCTTACAATTTCTTGGCTAGCGTTACACTCTCTAAAGCCATCAGGTACTACGCATGCATTCCCCACACTCCCAAAACCTGTTATAGTGAGAATAACGTCGCCTGGTTTAATCTGGGACGTTTTAAGTTGCTCATGCGCCTCTTTGGTTATATATTTTGTTTCGGCATATTCTAGGTCAATTTTGTAGGGTAAAACATTCTGAACCCTGAGGAATGGTATTGCCGTCGAAATGTCATCTTTTTCTTCATCTAAGTATTGAACATGTTCGGTAGTTGACCATCCAGTTATTCTTGTTACCTTGGCTATGTCAGGTTCAAGTTGAACAATTCTTTCTTTTTCCACTTCTTCAATATCTCGTATAGTTGATAAGTATTGAGGGTTGTAATAGTTAAAATTAAAATTGCTACCTAGAATATCAATAGAGAGCACAACTGGATTTTCTTCTAAGATCTCTACTTTCTTACCTTCTGCAATAATAAAACTATTTAGGTAGGTCATATTTGCTGTCGCCATTTCTTGTAGCTTGGAATAATACGTTCTTCTAGTTGGTCTTTGTCGATGTTGCCACTTGCATCAATTCCCACATGTTCTACATGTGTCATGAAAACTTTGCCTTGCACAGTTCCTGTGAGTTTCTTTTTAAGCAATAGGATACTTGGTTTGACACCTGATTCTTTAGATTTGAAAGTTTTGTCAGATATACTAATGACCGCTCTGATTATGGCTCTTTCCAAGATTGTTTCTCTAACAGCCCTATCACGTGGGTTAATATTAGAGAGAAGACCATCATCTACTACAGTACAAAGGTATCCCCCATCAACCAACAAGTCGAGGCATCTTTCTATGAACAGAACTTGAGAATCTGATGGGTTTGTCTTACTATTTTTAAATTTATTATTCTTTTCATCCCAAGTTCTCTTTGCGAGAGTATATTGGTTTAGAATTTTCATTTCTTCCTCAGGGACTATCTTTGTTTTTTTGTCCTTGTTTCCTATAGTCAATCCAAAGGGAGGGTTTGTTAAGATAATTTGCGGTTTAACATTGCTCCATGTCTTGTTTTCCTTGTCCAATGAATTTCCGTAATGAATGTTGCTACTGCCGTCGCCATGCATAATCATATTCATTCTAGCGGTTGCGGCTAGGTCATAATCGTTGTCCATACCGATAATGAGACTCTTTTTGAGTTTGTCAACGGCGTTATCGTATTCTTTTTGTGCTGTGTCAGATTTGAATTTCCATGAAATCTCATGTCCTGAAGAATCTCGTTCAAACGTTTTGAATTTTCGGTCAAGGTCTTTTTTCATTGTTTCATAAGCAGTTACGAGGAATCCGCCCGACCCGCATGCTGGGTCTGCCACAAGTTTTCCCTCTTCTTTATACTCAATCCCATTTTCGTCTAGTTCTGCACCGACTAGGTTGACCATGAAGCTGACTATTGACCTTGGGGTAAAGTACTGCCCTTCTTTTCCTCTGAATATTTTGTCTATGAACTTTTCATATACAATTGCTTTGGCGACTACGGAAGAATCATATAGATTATATGGTTGAAGCAATGCTAAGACTTGAATAACTGTAGTTGGAGAGAGGTTGATCCTTTCTTTTTCACTGAAAAGTATGGCCCCCCTCTTCTTATGGTAGCTTCTTACGTTTTGGAAAATATAGTTAATGTAATTATCTTGTTTCTCCTTATCTTTTCTTTCCTTTATTTTTTCTACTGTAAATTCTCTTGCAGATTCTTTATCTGTAGATTTTCTCTCATCCTCATATAATTTCATGAAAAGAATTTTGTTAAACTCGTCGAACGCTTTTTTTCCAGTAGTGGGGGTATAGATAGATTCCCTCATTAGGTCCTCGCAACTTTTAATTATTGATTGAAAGCTATCCGCACTAACAAGAATGCCTATTTCTTCTTTTTCTGTTTCAAGTTTCTTTGCAAGGTGTTCACGGCTAATGAAAGTAAGATTGTTTATTTGTTTCCTTAATTGAGTTAGTTGAATGGGAGGGGTTTGAATCCGTTCTTCTTCTGTTTTTCCACTCTCATAAGATTTGTAGACTCGTATCTCTTGCCCATTTGTAAGGATTACAAAATCTACACCTTTGCTCCAAGCATAATTCAGTGCTTGAGAAATGTGTTGGTCTAAATCTGTGTCAAGGCTTTTTGTTTCAACAATTACATCGGGTGTTTTCTGTGCGATTTTATCTTCTTTGTTCAAAAAGAGGGCGATATCTATTTTTTTTCTTCGCAAGACTTGGTGTTCAAAATCCATGTGTTCAATTTTGTCGTAACCTAAATGCTCAAGCAGTGGCACCACAATCATGTTTTTTACGTTCTCTTCGTTTCCTGCTTTTCCTGCTCTAACAAGGTTCAAATCACTCGTTTCAAGGTCACGCAGGATTTCCAGAGACTTCGTTAATTTACTCATTCATCACGCCTCATCAGATAAATAACCTCATTTCAATGGTCTAACGACGATGATCATCTCCCCGTCCTTCACGGTGAGAACCCAATCTAATTGAGAGCCATTGCTTAGGTTAAATTGTTTTACGATGCTTGCGGGTACAGTGGTTCTAAGAGAAGTTGTTTTAGTGGCTGCTTTGGTCAGGGTTGTTATTTCACCCATTTTTACCCTCATATATGTAATTAATTATGCAGGTTACATATAACATTGCACGCGCGGGCGGATTCAATAATTATGAGTTTTTTGGGCTAATGATACGCTTTTCAGCTAGCCACTACCCCCATCCCCAAGTACATCCAGCTCAAAACCCCTCCGAAAACCATAAACAGGGGACAACCCGCACCTCACAGGGCTCCCAGAGCCAGTAGAAGCAGAGCACCCTCTACCCAACTCAGCCACCCCTGGCCCAGCCTCACGCGAAGAAGGCCACACTCTGTCTGAGCTCGGGCCGCCCAATGCCGTAGGCGGCTATGCAGACCGCGTACGCCACCACTAGCACCAGACCCACGTGGATGCCCACGTTCTCCAGTCCCTGCCACGTCAGACGCTGAAAACCCAGCCTGCACTTGGCTCTGCCGTTGAAGCTCTCCGACGCCGCCCGGAGCCGCTTATAGATGACCCTCAACCACTCGGGGCCCTCCACGTCGATCCTGTCCTTCACCGAGAGCACCTCAGGCGGGTTAACCCTGCCCTTTAGCTTTCTCCACGCGATGATGTGGCTCATCTTAAGCTCATCCAAGAGATCGAATATGGCCTGGGACTCCAGCTGGCTGTCACCGACCAGCAGCTCCACCTCGATACAATCGCCCAGAACCTTGTGGAGGAGCGCCTCCACCAGCTGCTTCTCGTTCACGTTCAGAGGTGCCTCCACGTGGCCGAGGGGAAAGCCTTCGATGTCGACGAGGAAGAGGCTCTGGTATCCCAGCATGAAGCCCTTCTTGCCTCGCCCCACACGGGCGTCGGGGTCTCCCAGGCCTCGGCCTGTGTCGTGGGGGTCGCGGCTGCTCCAGGCTGGTAGGTCTGTGCCGTCTACGCAGGCGGCTTGGATGAGTCCAGTGGATGAGAGCGGTTGAGAGGATCTATGTCTGAGGGCTTCCCTCCTGAGCCAGGCCTCGATGATGCGGAAGCCCTCGACGCCGATGCGCTTCTTCATCTGGCTGAAGTGGGCTTCACAGGGTGCCCGTTTGCCGTATCCGCAGACCTGTCTGAGGTATGGGTCTCTTCTCAGCCGCTTCACGAGGTCCTTGATGTAGGGTATCTGCTCTAGTTGGCGGAGCATGAGGGCCCGTAGGTCCCACTCGGGGTTGTACTCTACTGGCTAGGGGTTAAATCATGGTTCTCGAATAAGAGTTTGGGAGAACCTACCTCCTTCATCAACCTTCAAAGTGATGTGAGGTAGCTATCCCAATAAGAATAACGAATTATTGAATTGGCCCGCGCGTGTATGTGAACGGGATTAAAATATCGGTTCTATCTGCAATTACTCTGGTATATAGACGCTTCGCTTGAATGCGTCCGGACGCAACCTGAAACGAGCCATAAATACTTCGGGAGGACTTCCCTAAAATACAGGTTAAACGTAGAAAACCACCCCAAAATGCTTATTCCATGTGACACGAATATTGAATTTCTCTACATAACTATAGTTCATGAGAGTATAAATTCTCGTCTATATGTGGGGGGTGGGGATCGAACACCGATTTACTAGTACAAACAAGGGTTTCACATCAATGTCCTACTTAGAGCGCAGATCGAAGAAAGCCCATTCAACACATAGGTCTTTAGGACCAGCATAACTCAGGGTCAGCCAACCAACACCCAGCACAAGGCGGGAGAACTTTTCATCTTATCAACACAATATTTTTCAACAAACTGAAAGTTTTTGACGGTCCTCTAGGTGGTGTTCGCTCTCTCTGATACAGAGGATATAGATAAGAGTGTTTTACGTGAAGATTTTTGGTAGTTGTGGATATTGGCCAAGATAGTGAAAGAGCTACCTTTCTGATCGTTTCATTCTATTTTCGTCCTTCTAGGTTGACATTGTACTGATTGAGGATAGCTATTGTCCTTGAACAATATTCTCTCATATAATCACTTTCTTCTCTCTTTGAGTGAATCCACTTTACCTTATCAGGTAGCCCCATCTCAAAAACCAGTTTATCACATTCTGGACACTCTACGTATAATTCAATCCTCTTCTTAAGTGTGTAGCCAAAGTGAGCAACTCCATTCATTCTTCTTATTCTAAGTTCCCCCTCTTCATCATAATCGAGTTGTATTAGGTTTCGTTGTTTACCCCATGGATGCTGTCTAAGTCCAAACGGAGAGCGAATTAGAGTTCCTTCAATTCCATGTAGTATTTTTCTATATTTGATAAGTTCAATTGGAGATAGTAGATATTCGTTTTGTGCTCCTGATGATATGGGTCCAATTTTCGGAACAGTAAGATCATAATCTTCCTTAGCCAGATCCCGGAACTTAATTAATACACAGGGTGTGTCTCCTAGAAAAGCAAACATTGGGTCTTGCGTTCCAATCCTAGACTCGCCAAATACTAACTTTTTACCAGGGATTGAATTTTCAGACTCTAATCCAAGATATGGAAACATGAACCCCATAACGATCTCCCCCCTTGAAGGGGTTTCCTTAAATGATAGTTCACTAAGATGAGATAAAGTAGAATCAGTAATTGGAATAACATAATCAAAATAGATCCATCTATCAGTCATAGAAGGAAACTTCTCGAGTTGTTCAATTGAATACGGTCTTCTAAATAACAATTTAATAGAGTCGAGTATCCTCATTCTACGTTGCCCTCAGGTGTTGTCAAACCCAAGTTTATGCATCCGAATTGTCCTTGCGTACATCATCAACCTACCAAAAGTTTTGTGTACTGATATAATAAACACTATCATAAGATACATCTACTCCTAATCTACTATAAATCAGGTTCAAAATATCCATTGATCCTCTTCAACTCCACTCAGAAAAGGGAAACGTATTTGTATAAGGATCGATATTCCACCAATCATATTCATCCATCGAAAATATTATCGTCTTATATCCTTCAGATTCTATAATTTGTTCTAAAGGTAGTTCGTGACTTACAGCTGATGAATAATATACCCATTTAGAAGGGATTCCTAGCGAAGGCAAGGATAAACTCGTCAAATATTTTGCTTTCCATTCCTCGAAGGTGATGTTCCGATCCCATTCATATCTAGGAGAAGAGTATGTTTTCTTCCAATCCAAGAACTGCTGATATGTATGTCGATATGTATATGTAAGTTCTTCATATGTTCCGTCATCCTTTGAAACTATTCCCCATGGCTTAGTGCCACTATCGAGAGCCCATCCTCTGGTCAATTGTGTGGATTCAACCGCAACAATTCCGTTTTCAAGTTCGACTTGAACCCAAGCATGACCTCCAACAAAATCATTAGATGTCGTAGCAATATATGTATGAAATCCGGCTCCCTCCAATAACCATTCTAGCAGAGAACTGCATTCAGAACAATCGAATACATCTTCGCGATATTCAGGAAATTCTATCTGGTCTAAAAAATCCACAAGTCCGTTTATGTTTTTGTCTTCTGGGACAATATATTTTTCATAGATATAGTCTTTGGCCAAACTGTAATAATATTCGGGCCTACTGATTGGATTATCGGGGATACTAATACTAACTACCCCATCCAAATTTCCTCCTTCCCAAACAAAAGAAACTTTGTGCAGCCCAGCAGTGTCTCCACAGAATAGAAATGATAAGGTTGTAGACTGTTCCGGATTCAATGAAATTCTTGTTTTACCAATTTCTTTATCATCGACATAACAAGAGACTATCTTATCATCTATAATAGCACCAATATTTTCAATTCTTAATGAAGAATTTATATATTCACCTATCCATGGACTATTCGGAATTATCTCTAAATTTCTTCCTTCAAATTTTGCTATTCTAAGGACTTCAAATTCCTCTGACAAAACACCAACACTTATTACATGTATGCCCGGCTCTTTTACTATGAGAGGATAAACATAGTTCATGTTTTCATTGAATCTTAGATTTATTTCATCCTTTACGGCTGTTTTTCCATCTATTTTTAGCTCAATTTCTTCAGTATAGCCAACAATATCGTTAAGACTGTTTAATATATGTTCTAGGTATGTGTCAACACTTTTACTCACGCTAACATGAATATTAAGGGAACTGCCTGAAATAACCTCTTTTGGATCGATGTGAAGGTTATTTATTTCCATTTTTTGATTTTTAAAAGTAAAATATATTGGAATAGTTGAACCAACGATTCCGACTGTAAAGATTATAAAAATTATTAGTCTTTTATTCGTTTTGTTGGGCTGTTTGGGGAGGTCCCAAGGACCTAGTGGACGTTTATTGTGTCTGTATAACAGAACTATTAAAACAATCACGCCTAGTATCGCTACATATTCTCCGCCAGTTACTATTCTGTAGAGAATGGGATATTCCCTTAGTAAGTGGATGTTCAACCACAGTATTTGATGGAGCCCTACAAGTAAAGCCCAAACAGCTATCAACCGAACAATTAGCGGGATTAATTTTTTTTGCGGGACTGGTTTAGTCTCTTCTTGCGGAGCTGGTGCGTGTGCGCGAGTCGGTCTCTCATGTTTGGCTTCTAGGATGTATTTGCATGCATGATCTTCTGGCAATATGTGTTCATCGCAGAAGAAATTTCCACAATAATCACACCGGTAGAGAGGAGAGGTAATATTGCATCTGCTACACTTTTGGGGGACTACTTTGCTCTCTTTTTTTGGTTTTATGTCGTGAATCGGTATAGGTTCGTAATTAAGTTTTGATTCGTGCTGAATTGGTTTAACTTCATTTCTAGTCCAAGAAGTTTCTATTGGTTCTTGTTCTTCATTGATTTCGGGTTCTTCTTTGGTGGGATATGTCTCTGTGGATTCTGAAAGAGCCTCAGGCTGGGGTTTAATTGGCTCGGAAAAATGTATAGGCGGAGTTGGTTGCTGTGGTTTCTGTATAGCTCCTCTTCGAAATCTACTAAAGATATCCCAAGAGCGTTTTTCAGTAATTATCCCTGGACAAGCATGTCTTTCTGGGAGCCTGTGCTCAGAACAATATACAAGTCCGCAGTACTCACATTTAAAGGGGAATGAAGATATTTTTCGTCCCTTATGGTCGTACCATTCGCGTGATGTATCTTCTCCACAGTACGCACACCTCACTCATGCGACCCCCTTAAACAACCCTTATCTATTTTACTTATGAATGATTACTTTCATATCATATAAAATAGCTAGCGCGTACCGTGCACATGAGGAGGACAGTTAAGGATGTTGACTTCGATGATTATCTGAAGGATGACAAGAGCTTTATCTTTGGTTCGAGGCGGGATGCTGAGTTTCAGGTTAGCTTGCAGATGGCTCTGTTGATTGCGTATGCTGCTCCTGATGAAAGGATCAGGATGTTAACGAATCTGGGTGCTCCTGATGATATTATTAAATTGGTTTATGAAGCATACAAGAACTAGATATTTCCTTTACCTACTCTGTAAAACTCCATACAGGTCTCTCCCAATTGGCGCGCGTCATCGTTTTACCTTATGCGTGGGATTCCATTCTTCGCGCGGCATTAGATGGTGAGGGGATGAGTCAGGAAGAAAAGAGTTGGTTGTTGTTCCATGTAACACGGATATTTAATTTCTTGATATAACAAGAATTCTGTGATATTTATTATTCTCTATAATAAGCTTGAATTTTTTAAGAAACCTTGACTAAAATAATTGTGTTCTAAAATGTAGTATTAAATTTACATTTGGTTGAGATGTTAAAAGAGGATTGAGGATAATTGGGGAAGGGAGAGCGCAATTCTAAGCTTGTAACTGTATTATTATTAATACTTGGAGTTTTACTCACAGGGTACTCTGTAAGAACTATAGAGAATGGGACAAAGACAGTAATTAATGTTGATGCTCCAACCGGAGGATATTCTATTACTCAGTATCACATAACCCTCAATACTTTTCTAATTGAAAACATTGGTATCATATTGATTGCCTCATCTCTGACGTGGATTTATAAAAATTGGAAGGCAAATGAGGAGAATGAGATTTTTACCTAAATGACTCAAATATGGACTTTTTTCCTAGGTGGATGAAATAAAATATGACTAATTCAAACATGCTCTAAGCGATTATTGAAATTCAGTTATTCCAAGTAACAAAGAACACTCCAAGATTTTTTCCCGTAATACCAAGCTACTTGGTACAAGGTAGCCCGGGGGAGATTCGAGCTCACGCCCAAGTCTCCAAAACCTACATCCTTGTCAACTAGACGACCGGATAACACTATGACTGATTCAAACAATCTATCGCGGAGCATTGAAACTCATCTACTCCGAAGAACTAACAAAACATCCTCATACACCCTTAGCGTAAACGATCCCCATATTACTGGCTACCGGTTATAATCGCCAAGTCGGAGCAGGCACTGGAGAGGGTGGGGCGAGGTCCTCCCAGCCTCTAGCCCTCGCATCCGAGGAACCTGAGCACCGTCAGCGCCAGCGTCTCGACGACGGTGGTGAGCTCCTCAAGGCTAACAGACTCGTTCGGGCCGTGGGCCACCCGGACGTCGCCGGGGCCGAACACCACCGTGGGGGTGCCGCCGACGTTGATGAGGAGCCTCGCGTCCGACGCGTATGTCATTCCCTCGTAGACGGGTTCGACGCCTGTCACGTCCCTGTAGGACTCAGCCACTGCTTTAACGATCGGGTGGTCGACTGGCACCATCGATGACGCGAAGCTGTACCCGTCCCACCGGACCTCCGGCCTGTTCTCCATGAGCCACGGATCACCGTCGGCGATCTCATCGACCTTGGCCTCCAGCTGCCTCCGCGCCTCCTCCTTGGACTCCCCCACCTTCACGCCGAGGCGCGCCTTGAACACGACCCGCTCCGGGACTGTGCCGGGCCAGCTCCCTCCCTCCACCGTGCCGACGTTGAGGGCGTAGGGCGTCTTGTATCTGCCGTACAGCGGGTCGTCGACGCCTTCGTTGCGCTCACGCTCAAGCTCCCTTAGGCCGTTGAACAACGTGATGAACTTCTCGACGGCGCTGACGCCCTCCTCCCTCACGCAGGCGTGGACGCCCCGCCCCGGCACCGCGACGGTGAAACTCATTGCCCCCGCGATCTCTGGCGCGACCTTGGCCTCGGTGGGCTCCATGATGACCCCGGCGTCCGCCGAGTAGCGGAGACTGGTGGCCAGGGCGCCGCACCCGCCGTCCTCCTCGCCGATGACACTCGCCAACAGAACCCCACCCCTTGGCCTGACGCCGGCATCCATCAACGCCTTGACGGCGTAGACGCCGCAGACTAGGCCCGCCTTCATGTCTGCCACGCCCCGCCCGTAGAGCTTGCCGTCCTTAATCGTCGCCTCCAGCGGAGGCGTATCCCAGTTGCCCAGCTCCCCGGGGGCCACCGTGTCTACGTGCCCACAGAGCATGAGGCTATGCTCACCTTCGCCCCAGGCGCCGACGACGCCGATCCCCTCGTCGCGGGGTATACTCATGCTGAAATCGGGGTGTTTCCCTAGCTCGTCGAAGTCGATCATCCAGGTATCGACGTCGAAGCCGAGGCTCTCCAGCTTAGACGCGACAACCCTCTGGGCCGCGGTCTCGTCGCCCCCGTAGCTGGGGGTGGAGACGAGCCTCCCGATGAACTCCATCATGCCTTCGTGGTCGATGCTGTCCAGCACCCGCCGCTCGGTGTCGTTCATGGTATCAAGGAGTGTCACTCTCTAAATATGGGCTTCGAAGGATTCAAGCCCTGATTCTTGGGAGCAGCATGGGCACCCTCTCCCTGTACTCGGCGTAGTCCTCACCGAACTCGTTGACCAGCTCCGCCTCCTCCTTGCGGCAGACGATGTGCAAGAGAACCAGTATGACGGGGGACAGGAGCAGCGAGTCCCTCGCCGACAGCAGCACCGAGACCCCTATGTGCGCCAAGAACCCGCCGAAGTACTGCGGATGCCTCACGTGGGCGTACACCCCAGTCTCGACGACGGCCACCGGTCTATGGGTCTCGGAGACCCTGAGCCCGAGCTCCATGACGCCGCCGACGCCGAAAAAGACGGCGGGGGCGAGGAAAAGCACGGAGGCGACGACGTGGGCGAGCGTCGCCTCCACGTCCATCAGCCGAAGCGTTGAGGAGCCGAAGGGTATGGTGAACCTGTTTTGCGGCGATACCCATATCCCCACCCAGTAGACGAACATACCCCAGCCCGAGACCAGTCCCAGAACGTCGCCGACCAGTCTCCCTCTCTCAACACCGAAGCGCTCCTCCAAACGCCTGTGCTCCACCGACAAGTAGTAAAGGGGCACGTTAAGCGTGAACGCGACGAGGCTGATCATGAGCCAGTTCAAAGTCAAATAGACTCCGGGCTCCGGGCTTATAGACCTGCATCCCCATCCGGGAAAAGATTAAGACGGGTGATGCCCCTCTTTCGGTGACTGGGTGAAGTGTTTGAAGGCGGTGGTGAAGTCCAGGCCTGAGCCGGGTGTCGAGGTGATGGACATACCCATCCCCGAGGTGGCCGACGACGAGGTGCTGATCAAGGTCAAGGCGGCCGCCATCTGCGGCAGCGACCTGGGAATCTACAACTACACCCCCGCGTACATCGGCATGAGGCTCCCAGTGGTCATGGGACACGAGTTCGCTGGCGAGATCGTCGAGATGGGCAAGCTGGTCGAGGGATACACGGCCGGGGACAGGGTGCTCAGCGAGTCCGTGAAGGCCTGCGGCGGGTGCAGCTTCTGCAGGATGGGGATGAGCAACCTATGCGACGGCTCCACCCTCTTCGGCATACACGTCGACGGCGGATTCGCCGAGTACGTCGCGGTCCCCCACAAGCTCCTACACAGAATACCTCCGGGGATGCGCTACGAGGAGGCAGCCCTCGTAGAGCCCCTCAGCAACGCCGTCCACTTCGTCAACGACGTCACCCCCTTCCAGTCCGGCGACCTCGTCGTGGTTCAGGGCTGCGGCCCCATAGGTCTCTTCAGCGCCCAGCTCTTCAGCCTCGGTGGCGCGAAGGTGGTCATCTCGGGGCTCGGCGTCGACGGGGTCAGGCTCAGGATCGCTGAGACGCTTGGGTTCGAGACAGTGAACATAGACGAGGTCGACCTCGTGGAGCACGTCATGGAGTTGACAGGCGGGAGGGGGGCCGACGTGGCCTTCGTGGCCGTGGGAGCGCCTCCAGCGGTCACTCAGGCCATGAGCCTCGTGAGGAAACGTGGCGCGATAACGGTCGTGGGCATATTCGGGGGCGACGTTGCTGTGGACATGACGTGGCTGGTGAGGAGGGAGCTCACGGTGGTGGGCGCCTACGACGCCAAGCCCGTCAACTTCCCCACGAGCATCTCCCTCATCTCCGAGGGCAAGGTGAACGTCCGGGACGTGCTTACCCACAGGTTCAGCCTCGACGACGCCGAGGAGGCCTTCAGGGTCGCCCTCGACAGGACAGGCGGCAAGGTGGAGTTCACGCCCTGATGACGAAGAAGGGCTACGCCTCGTCTAACTGGGTCGACTTCCTGCGGCGGCTTCCTGGCCTCTTCGTCGGCCTCTTCTTCTTCGCGCTAGGCGTGGTCATGACCCTGTATGCGGACCTGGGGATGGCGCCGTGGGGGGTGCTGCAGGTGGGCCTGACTAAATCCATGTCCCTCTCGTTCGGGCAGGTGAGCCAGGTCGTGGGCCTCGCGGTGCTCGTCCTCGGCTGGTTACTGGGGTTTCCTCCAGGCTTCGGGACCGTGATGAACATGTACTTCATAGGCTACTTCGTGGATCAGATCATGGCCTGGGGCCTAGTCCCCATGCCCCGGAGCCTGCCTGGTCAGCTGGCTCTCCTGATGGGAGGAATCCTGGTGCTCGGCGCGGCGTCTTACATATACCTCAACCCCAAGCTTGGCGCAGGTCCAAGGGACGGGCTGATGATGGGCCTAGTCCAGAGGCTGGACAGACCCGTCTACCAGGTGAGGGGAGCCATAGAGGTCACGGTGCTCGTCCTAGGCTATCTCCTGGGTGGGCCTGTGGGCGTCGGCACCCTGATAACGGCGTTCACGACGGGCTACGCCGTCCAGCTCGCGTTCAGGCTCGGGGGCTACGATAAGAACGCCAGACACATGGACCTCTACGGCCTCGTCCGATACCTACGCGGCTCGGAGCCCTGAAGGGGAAAACGTATTCTGCCCCGGGATAAACATGACTGGATAGCCACGCCGAAGATCCTTGATATGTCATGGAGTTCAGGGCATACAAGTTTAAAACATACAAAGAAGTATACGCGCGCGGCTTTGATCGAGGTGCGCGCGGGCAGATTAAATAATTAGTTTAGACATGGACTATGAATTATTCTACTTTAGATAAGAATTTCCATTAGTATTTAGTAGATATTAATATTTAATTAATATTTATGAACACGTTGCATTCATTTGAAAAACTAAAGGATCTCCAGTTTTCCCATGAATAATTTTCAAGGTACTCCTTTGTCACGGCTTCGCTTCTATTGGGTCTGTAGATTCCCCTTTGTCCACCTTTACCAATGATATAATCGGCTTCCAGCAGGTCATTCTCTAGGCATTCGTTGAGGAAGTTGATGAATCTCGCCATCGAGATACTGTCTGCACCCACCGCCTCCCACACCTCTCGGCTGCTCATACCCTCGCTGACTCACAAATTAGGAAGACTAACAATTTTTAAAGTTTTAAGCTTACACTAACTATTAGCAGGAGAGTAATTTAAAACAAGGGTTGATTTAATTATGGATTCGCCCATTGTAGAGTGGCATCCTTGGGACAGGATTAAATTAAGGATGCTTCCAGTTTCCCAACATGATACTTTCTTAGCTCTCCGTGGCACGCCCCTTTTCCGTGATCTTTCCATCAAAACTGAGATTTTCATGCAACGGTTAGTCTTGTTAACTTGGATTGAAGAATTAGACTTGGCAAAGAAATTTTGGGAAGAAGAAAAGGAGCAAAACCATATCTGGGGATTTCCCGTATCTTTTGAAGATTTTCTTTTTAGAGTTCTAATATGGGAAAGGCTTGGTCCAGGTCCAGTATATGATTATCCAGAATTTCGAAATGTTCAATATCTACTTTTAGATGAGGAAGAAGCTTTCAAGTTGAGTACGATACCATTATCAGAACTCTTGAAAATGGATAAGCCACACTTTTCATCAATTGACGGCTTAATAACCGTCGATTTCAATAAACAAGAACTTGAACGAATTGCTAAAATAGTTCCAGATAGATATAAAGAAAAACTGCGACTACCATTAATCTTTTTAAGAAATATTAGATCGATATATGACGAATATAGGGTTGTAGGAACTAAGGTTGAGAATATGCTTCTTCAAAAGCTCTTGAAACTTACTGAAGCTCCCTTTGATACGTACGATAAAATTGAAGAAAAGAGAGAGCTCATCAGTATTTCTATGTTAAGAAGACGCAGATTTGATACCGTCTATAAAATTTTACCAGAATCTTCAACAATATGGTTAAAGATAACATATCAAAACCCGATATGGAAGAAATAAAAGGGTAATTAAAATGGTAGAAAAGCCAACAATTAAGCTCTAAAATAAAAAATAATCATGTAGCGACAAGAAAATATTTGCGCGGGCTAATTAAATAACAAGTTATTTGGGAAACCGCTCCTTGACATCGTGGTAACAGGATGAATGAGACTGGTTATCCCAAACAGTTATTCGAGAACCTAGATTTAACCCCTATCCAACCCACCCTCTGGACAGGTCTCCACTAGACAGGTCTAGGGAGACCCGTCCAGTACAACCCCGAGTGGGACCTCAGAGCCCTCATGCTCAGGCAGCTCCTCCAGATCCCATACGTCAAGGACCTAGCGAAACGGCTCCGAAGAGAACGAATTCTCCGCGAAGCCTGCGGCTACCACGACACCGTCCCCACCGAAGCCTACTTCACCCAGATGAAAAAACTCATCAGAGCATAAGGCCATTCATCGAGTGGTGCGGAGGTGTCTTTCACTGCTTTTTTGGGCTCTTATCTGGGCTTTGGAGGGGTTCTGTGTTTTATTCTGGTGTGTATTGGCTTGTTTTCTGATTTTTAAGTCCTCAATCAAACCACTAAAGCCGAATTATTTAACCCGCCTGCGCGCGTTTATTTATCTGCTCGCTAGCCCACCTGTGATTTCTCCGCCATCTATCACGAAGTAGTTTCCTGTGATGAAAGCAGCTTCATCCGAAGAGAGGAAGGCAAAGAGGGCTGCAACCTCGTCAGGTCGCCCCACCCGCTTTAGAGGTACCTTACTCTCGAACTCGTGAAGCATCTCAGGGGTGTACTCCGCCTCTTGCATGGGTGTGAGGATGAACCCGGGGCATACAGCGTTCACCCGTATCTTCGGCGCTAGCTCCAGTGCCATGGAGCGCGTCAGCTCGATTACGCCCGCCTTCGATGCGTTGTAGTCAGCGTAGAAAGGATACCCCATGATACCGTTAGTCGACCCCATGTTCAGGATCACCCCGCCGTCGCCGTCAAGCATCCTTCGAGCGCTTTCCTGGGCGACGAAGAAAACCCCGTTCAGGTTGACATCCAGCACCTTGCGCCATTCCTGTGGCGTGATATCCATGAATGTATGTCGTATGCTGATCCCCGCGTTGTTGATGAGCACGTCCAAGCCGCCCGTCATCTCGTCCAGTTCACCGAATGCCCGCGCCACGTCGTCCGCATCCGACACATCTGCTTTAATGGTCCCGCTCAGCGAGGGCAACTCGTCCTCAATCCGGGTGATTGCCTCATCGCTGATGTCC
>Ga0307380_10003027_pt1 | contig 23525 bp, 12 predicted proteins | sample UN3MG_FD_202239 | JGI IMG/M metagenome (GOLD analysis project Ga0307380, IMG submission 202239) | Soil microbial communities from Risofladan, Vaasa, Finland - UN-3 | ecosystem: Environmental > Terrestrial > Soil > Coastal area > Acid sulfate soil | place: Finland: Risofladan, Vaasa | collected... | reverse complement strand
GAAGACTGGACCTCCTTTCACGCCGCGCGCATCGAGCGGGAACAACAAACGCTCTACCCCTATCGTGACCACCTCGCCAGCTTCCTAAACCACGCAGCTTGACGCGATCCGGGGGTTGCAACCAAATCAATCGTCCCGAGCCGTCTTTCCAGGAGTTTCTGCCCATGCATCTCGACCCGCAACCGCTCCTGCGAACGGGCGCTTTTGCGGTGTTCGACTGGGGCCCGCTGAAGGACGACATCGTTGACTCCGACGAATACACCGTGGACTGGGTCACCGCCCGCATGGACGACAGGCCGCGCGGCACGCCGCTCTTCCTCGCCGCCGGCATCCGGCGTCCGCACCTTCCGTTCTTTGCGCCGGAGAGGTTCTTCGCGACCTACCCGGTTGATCGCGTCGCCCAACCGCCAATGCCGAAAGGCGACCTCGACGACGTTCCGCCCATCGGCATCACGTTCGCGCACAAGGAGCGCAACAATTGGGCCGGCTATCTGTTCGGCGAAGAGATGCCCCCACTGCCCGAAGCGGTGGAACCACCGGCTCCCTTTCCACCCGACGACGACTCCACTTCGCTGAAGAGCATGACCCGGGCCTACCAAGCCGCCGCCTCCTACGCCGACGCCGGCGTGGGCCGCCTGCTGGACAAACGCGACGCCACCGGTCGAGCGGACGACACCATCATCGTCCTTTGGTCTGACAACGGTTACCACCTCGGCGACAAGGAGAGCGTGGTAAAGTTCACCCTGTGGGAGAAAGCCAACCACGTGCCCTTCATTATCGTCGCACCCGGAGTCACGAAACCCGGCGGCCGCATCGACGCACCGGTCAACCTCGTGAACATCTACCCGACGCTGCTGGAATTGACCAGCCTGCCCACCAAGCCCGGCCCCGAAGTCCGCCCCGCCGGCCATGTCGAGAAGCCGGCAACGCTTTATCCCGCTGAGGGAAATTGGATTCCCATCGCCCGCGATGAATTGAAACAAAGAGCCGAAAGGAAGTCCGGCGCCGACAAGCGGCCAGACAAAGAGAAGTGGCGCAGAGCCACACAACAGACGGGCTCAAACTCACCCTCGACAAACCGTCAAGACATGAAAGAACCAACGATGAAACACACCTTCCTTCTCCTCACCGCCCTGCTGCTGGCGCCGCTGGCCGCGCTGCACGCCGGCGAGACGATAGCCGCAAGCACACCCGTCAAACGCCCTGCCTTCCACTTCACGCCTCCCAAGGGATGGATGAACGATCCGAATGGCCTGTTGCACCACGATGGTCAATTCCATCTGTGTTACCAATCGTTCCCCGACGACGTCCAACGGGTCATCTATAGCAGCGAGGCCGGAGATCGTGCCGGTGCCCGGATCAGTTGGGGCCATGCGGTAAGCCGCGACCTGGTTCATTGGCGGCACATGCCGTTGGCTATCCATGAGGAGAGAAGCAACGACGGGCTGGCCGCGATTTATTCGGGGAGCGCCGTTGTCGACCATGAGAATCGCAGTGGCTTCGGCCGGGGCGATCGCCTAGCCATTGTCGCGTTCTACACCCTGATGCAGTTTTCGCGCAACGCCTCCTCCGGTGAGGAGTGGTATCCGACGACGCAGCCGATCGGGATGGCTTGCAGCACCGATAACGGCAGCACGTTCGCCAAGTATGAAGGGAACCCGATTGTCGATGTGGGCGATCGCAAGTTTGGCGATCCCAAGGTCTTCTGGCATGAGCCATCGAAGCAGTGGATCATGGTCAACATCCGGGGCTACAAACAGGGTAAGGTCGGATTCTGGAGTGATGCGATCAAAGGGGGCGGAACCGATGATACTGCGCTCATTCAGAGCATCCTCGATCGCGCGCCGGAGCTTGGTTCGCTCAAGCTGATTGTTGGCGGGGCCATTCTGGTGAACGGGCTCAAAGTCCACTCGAACACCACCATCGAGTGCCTCAACCGTGGCTGCGGCTTCTTCCTGGCGGCGGGCGCCAACCAGCCGCTCATCAGGAACGCGACTCCGCAGCCTTCGGGAAGAGCAGACCACAACCTCTCCTTCGTCGGCGGGACCTACAACGGCAATGCGGCGAACCAGGAACACTCAAGTCGGGAGTTCGGCTGGATCACCGCGTTTTCACTTCATGGTGTGGAGCAATCGCTCTTCCGGGACGTGTCCATCACGAGCTCGCGCACATTTGCGGTGTATCTCACCAACTGGCGGAGGGTCGCTTTTGAAAACATCTACATCAACCTCGACCACGTTCCGACAAGGTCCAATCAGGATGGCATCCGCCTTCAGGGGCCGGGCGAGTTCCTCAGCATCCGAAACATCCAAGGCCGTGCCTGGGACGACATGATTGCGCTCAACGTTGACGATCTGAGGGGAGACTGGAACAGCGACGGGCAATTCGTCCGAGTCGATGACGGATTGTTTGGACCGCAGGCAAGTGTCGGTCCCGTTGCGGATGTCGTGGCCGACGGCCTTGAGCACGTGCTGGATCATCAGGCCGGCATCATTGAAACGCTGGACACGGACCGCATGTCAGTCCCCGCCGCCGTGAAGGCGATCCATCAGGCTGGGGAAGCGAAGATCACGAATGTTCGGAGGGCGCCATCAAACTGAAGAGGCCAACCACGATGAAGCACGACATCCTCACGCTCCTCGCTACCCTGCTGCCGGCTCCGCTGGCCCCGCTGCACGCCGTCGAGACGCAGCCAATCAAACTCACCCCGGAGCACGCTCCACGGCAACGGCATCAAGCGCGTCGGCTCCGGCCCGGCCGGGCTGGAGATCGACACGATGAGTGCCCGGGCCATGGACGCGCAGTTTGCGGAGACGGGCGCGAAGCTGATCGCCGACGCCGGCCCGCAAGGCCATGGTACTTGACCGCAGCAACTGCACCTGGAGCCGCAAACGCATCGGGCTGATCACCCGCACACCGATCCTATCGCGCCCTGAAGCCCCGGCCGACACTGCAGGAGATGTTCGATGAAACCACCATGTTTCGATTTACTGAAGCGAGCTCGCGAATCTCACGAGACAAAGGCAGCTCCCACGAAACGCACACTATCCTTGTTTGCCCTTCTGGTCGCCACGTTGGCTCCGCTGCACGCTGCGGAAATCCACGTCTCGCCGAGCGGGAGCGATGCGAATCCCGGCACGGCGGAGAAGCCGTTGGCGACCATCACAGCCGCACAACGCGCCGCGCGCAAGTGGGCCGGGCGCGAGCCGGCGACGGTGCGGCTGCACGGCGGAGTCTACTACTTGGCCGAAACGGTCAAGTTCACGGCGGAGGATTCCGGCACGGAGAAAGAGCCGGTGATGTATGCCGCCGCGCCGGGCGAGAAGCCGGTCGTCAGCGGAGGCATGAAGCTTGACCTGGAGTGGACGCCGTTCCATGAAGGGGTTTTCCAAGCCAAGACGCCAGCCGCGCTGGCGATGGATCAACTCTTCGCCAACGGCCAGCGCCAGCCCATGGCGCGCTATCCCAACTACGATCCGCGCGCGCGGCAATTCAATGGCTCGGCGGCGGACGCGATCGCGACAGAGCGTGTGGCGCGCTGGGCCGATCCGGCGGGCGGGTACATCCACGCGATGCATAGGGCTCTGTGGGGTGACATGCACTGGCGGATTCTCGGCAAGAAAGCCGACGGCTCTCTGGACTACGAGGGCGGCTGGCAGAACAACCGCCCGAGTCCCATGCACAAGGAGTTCCGTTTCGTGGAGAACATCCGCGAGGAACTCGACGCTCCCGGCGAGTGGTTTCACGACGCCGGGAACGACACGTTGTTTTTCTTCCCGCCAGCCGGCGCGGATTTGAGGACGGCAACCATCGAAGTTGTGCGACTGCGGCACCTGATGGAATTCAACGGCACGAAAGAGAAGCCGGTTCGTTTCGTTGCGCTGCGCGGTCTAACGTTCCGGCACGCAGCGCGGACGTTCATGGACAACCGCGAACCGCTGCTGCGGTCAGACTGGACGACGTATCGCGGCGGCGCGATGGTGTTCAATGGCGCTGAAGACGCGGCGATTGAAGACTGCGACTTCGATCAACTCGGCGGCAACGCGATCTTCGTCAACGACTACAACCGCCGGATCGCCGTGCGCGGCTGCCTGATCCGGGAGAGCGGTGCAAACGGCGTCGCGTTGGTCGGCGACCCCAAGGCCGTGCGCAGCCCGGCGTTCAACTACACGGAGAAGGTCGATTACGAGAAGCTCGACCGGACGCCGGGCCCGATCGGCGACAACTTCCCCGCCGATTGCACGGTGCAAGACTGCCTGATTACGCGCAGCGGCCGGTTCGAGAAGCAGACCGCGCCGGTGCAGATCTCCATGGCGCAGAACGTCACGGTCCGCAACTGCTCGATCTACGACGTGCCCCGCGCGGGCATCAATATCGGCGATGGCTGCTGGGGCGGGCATGTCATCGAGGGCTGCGATATCTTCGACACGGTGCTGGAGACGGGCGACCACGGCAGCTTCAACTCCTGGGGCCGCGACCGCCACTGGCATCCCGACGTGAGAGTTGTGGACAAGCAAGTCGCCGCGGATCCCGCGCTGCCGACGCTGGATGCGCAGCGCCCGGTCGTCTTGCGAAACAACCGCTGGCGCTGCGACCACGGCTGGGACATCGACCTCGACGACGGCTCGTCCAACTATCACATCGTCAACAACGTGCTGCTGGGCGGCGGACTGAAGCTGCGCGAGGGTTACCAGCGGATCGCCACCAACAATATCATCATCAACAACAGCCTGCACCCGCACGTCTGGTACGAGAACAGCGGCGATGTGTTCGCACGCAACATCCTGATGGGTCCGTATCGCCCGGCCCGCATGGACGTCGCGAAGTGGGGCAGGGAAGTGGACCGGAATCTGTTTGCCACATCCGATGCGGACCGAACCAAGTTCGCCCAGAACGGCTGCGACGCGGACTCGCTGGTGGGCGACCCGCTGTTCGTGGACGCCGCGAACGGCGATTTCCGCGTCCGCGACGGCTCGCCCGCGCTGAAGCTGGGTTTCGTGAACTTCCCGATGGATCAATTCGGCGTTCGGTCGCCGCGGCTGCGGACCATCGCGCGGACGCCGCGGATCCCGGTGGTTCGCATGGGCGCCGGCGGAGCGGCTTCGGCAGCGGCGGAAACGAAGTGGCACGGCGCGACGCTGCGAGAACTGCTGCACTACGAGTTTTCTGCGGTCGGCGTGGCGGCCGATGCCGGCGGAGTGTTCGTCGCCGAAGCCCCGGCCGAGTCAGCAGCCTTTGCCGCCGGCTTGCGCCGCAGCGACTTTATTCAGCGCGTCAACGGTCGGGCCACGCGGAACGTGAAGGAGTTCCTCGATGCGGTGGCCAACGTCTCGGCCAGCGAGAAGCTGAAGTTGACGGTCATCCGCAACCAGCAGCCAACGACGCTCGAGTTCCACGCGAACATGCATATTTCTGCCGGCAGGCTCGCCGTTCGATGGGACGCCGCGGATGGTCGGCTCAGGCTGGAGCGGGATGGGAAGACGTTTGGCATGGCCGAATGGGTTGGGCCAGCGAAAGGCCCTGTTCGAAGCGGTAAGATCACCGACGGTGCGCTCTTCGGACCTGGAGCCATGATGCGGTTCGGCCCTGGGGAGAAACGGATTCTCCTGCGGGAGGGCTCTCCTTTCGTTTTCGTGCGGCAGGATCCAAGACAGGCGGAGGCGATCATGCCGGGCCGCCGGGTCGGCGTGTTGGAGATCGCGGTCACCGCCGAGGCCGAGGTCGCCCGGCTGAAGGGCGTCGGTCCCGCCGGCCTGTTCGATCCGGCGAACAACCCGGGACAGCACCTCTTCACGGCGGTCGCCGATCCGGCCCGCGTCTGGCTCCTGAGCGGCGAGGTGGGCGAGGAGAAGCACACCGTCGTGGGACTTTTCAACTGGGGGGACGCGGAGGCGGCATTTGACGTCCCAGCCGAGAAGTTGGGGCTACAGCCGGGGGCCAGGTATGCCGGTTTCGAGTTTTGGGCCGATCGCCTGATCGAACCGTTCCAGAAAAGCCTGCGACGACGCGTGTCCGCCCGCAGCGCCGAGATCGTCGCGGTCCGGGAGATCGCCGGTCGACCGGTGCTTCTCAGCACGTCGCGGCACGTGACCCAGGGGCTCGTCGACGTAAAGCAGATCCACTGGGACGAGCAGGAGTCGAGACTCTCCGGCGCGAGCGTGCTTGTCGGCGAGGATTCCTATGAGTTGCGCATCCTGCTGCCGACAGCGACGGCCGTCGGACCGTGGCGCGCGAAACATGTCGCGGTCTCCGATCAGGACGCCGCGGCGGGGGTGACGGCGACGGGGAAGCAGGAGGGAACTCTGGCGCGGGTGACGATCCTGTCGCCGACGAACCGGACGGTATCGTGGTCAGTCGGTTTTGAAAGAGAAACGCGTTAGGGTTTGATCGGAACCACGCGAAACCTGATGGAAGGATAACGCGATGAGGAATTTCATCCCCTTGGCGTTTCTGCTGCTGTACCCGCTGGCGGCGCTGCACGCCGCAGAACCGTTCGACGCGGCGAATTTCCGTGCCGCCATCGACGATCTGCAGAAGACGTTCCCGACGGAATACTCGCGGGCCAACGAGTTCCTCGGACGGCTGGAAGAACTCCAGCGGCGTTGGCCACAGGCCGGAGCGAACCAGCGCGAGGCCATGGCGCAGGAGTGCGAGAAACTGAAGCGGGAGGCACTGCTGGCCAATCCGCTCGTCGTCCGGCAACCCATCCTCTTCACCACCCGCGCGCAGTATATCAATAACCACGGGACCGAGGAGACGATGTACCAGTCGAACGAACCCCCCGGCCTTTGCTTCCGCGGCGGTGGGGCGCTGAAGGTGCTCGATGTGGCCTCCGGCTGCCTGCGGACAATCCTGGAGCTGCCCCAAGGCATCGTCCGCGACCCGGAGGTGCACTTCGATGGCCGCAAGATCCTCTTCTCGATGCGCCGCGACCGCCAGGACGATTACCATCTCTACGAGATCGATGCCGACGGGCAGAACCTGCGGCAATTGACCTTCGCCCCGCGGGTCACCGACATCCATCCGGTCTACCTGCCCAACGGGAAGATCCTGTTCAGCTCGACGCGCGAGCCCAAATACATCCCCTGCCAGCGCCACCTGATGGCCAACCTGTTCGTGATGGAGGCTGACGGAGCGAACATCTGCCAGGTCGGTCACAATACCCAGTTCGAAGGCCGAGGCAGCCTGTTGCCCGACGGACGCGTGCTCTACACCCGCTGGGAATACGTGGATAAGCACTTCTCGTCGGCCTACGGCCTGTGGACCGCCAATCCCGACGGCACGAATCAGTCGCTGTTCTACGGCGGCCTGGCCTGGCAGCCGGGGGCAATCGTCGACGCCCGCGCGATCCCCGACTCGCGGCACATCCTGTGCGTGTTCACCAGCGTCCACGACCTGGGCTGGGGCGCGATGGTCGTGATCAATCCGGCTCGGGGCAACGACGGTCCAACGACCGTGATGCGAAGCTGGCCGGCCGACCTCGGTCCCTACCTCACCCACTGGGACTCGCCCGGACGAGTTGGCGGAGCCCAATACGACGCCTTCATGCGCCTGCCGCTGAAGTACGAGAGCCCTTATCCGCTTTCGGAGAAATACTTCCTCGTGTCGCGAATGCTCGCACCGGGCAGCCGGGAGATGGGCCTGTTCGTGGTCGACGTTTTCGGCAACGAGGTCCTGCTCCACCACGAATCGCCCGGCTGCTTCGAGCCGATGCTGCTGGCCCCCCGGCCGTGTCCACCGGTGATCCCCGGGCAGACCGATTCGGCCGAGGAGCAGGGAACGCTGTACGTGTACAGCGTCTATCGCGGGGAAAAGATGGAGGCCGTCGCGCCGGGCACCGTCAAGGCGATCCGGATCGTCGAGGCGCCTGCCAAGCTCAGCTATCCGCCCGCTGGACACGGCGATTGGAACGCCCCGTGCGACGGCGAGTCGCACACGCCCACGGCGGTCAACTGGAACCATTACAACGCGAAGCGGGTACTGGGCACGGTGCCGGTCGAGGCTGATGGGTCGGCCTGCTTCAACGTCCCGGCCGGCCGGTTCCTCTACTTTCAACTGCTGGACGACCGCGGCATCATGGTCCACTCGATGCGGAGCGGAACCATGCTCCAGCCGGGCGAGCAGCAGGGCTGCGTCGGCTGCCACGACTACCGGTCCGCCGTGCCAGGGCACAAAATGCCCCTGGCTTTGCGGCGCGAGCCCAGCGCAATCCGCCCCTGGTACGGTCCGCCGCGCGACTTCAGCTACACAGCCGAGGTTCAGCCGGTGCTTGACCGTCACTGCATGCGCTGCCACGACTACGGCCAGGAGACGGGCTCCGTCAATCTCAGCGGCGATTTGGGCGTGGTCTTCAATGCGTCGTACGTCGCCCTGATGGCCCGCTCGCCCGACGTCTGGACCCCGCCCCGACCCGCAGAGCCGAAACCGCTGGTGAGCAGCGTCGGCGCCGGGCCGGTGCCCGTGGTCGGCCCGTACGCGTGGGGATCGCACCGCAGCCGACTGGTGGAACTGCTGCAGGCCGGGCACGAAGAAGTAAAACTCTCGCCGGAGGAACTCGACCGGATCATCACCTGGATCGATCTGAATGCTCCGTATTACCCGGACCACGTCGACTACTACACGGCCAACACGTTCGGCCGCAGCCCGTTGGACCACGCGCAACTTCTCCGGCTGGGGCAATTGGTGCTGGCGGCGCCTGGCGGGAAGGACCTGGGCTGGAATTCGGTGACCAACTACACGGGCAGCCCGCTGGGCCGGCGGATGGCTGCGGGCGAGTTGCCGATCAACTTTACTCGGCCAGAGCAGAGTGCGTGCCTGAAGGCTTTCCCGGACCCCGCGGATCCCGGCTATCAGGAGGCGTTGGCCTTGATCCGCTCCGGCCAGGAGATGCTCGCCCGGCATCCCCGCGTCGATATGCCCGGATTCGTCCCTTGCGTTGTGGACCGGCAGCGACTCGATTACCATGCCGAGCGTCAGCGGGTTGACGAGCGGAACCGTCGGGCAATTCGCCGGGGAACGAAAGTCTACGATCCGGGCGCCGCGGCGCCGCGTGCTGTCGCTACCCAAATCCCCGTGAGCAAACAGCCATGAAATCCGCCCAGAGCATCCTCTGTGTTCTCGGTGCTGTCTGCGGTCTCGCGCCTCCAGCAGAGAGCCTCGCGAAACCCAACATCCTGCTGATCGTCGCCGACGACCTCGGCTACGGCGACGTAGGCTGTTACGGCGCGACGAAGATCAAGACGCCGAACATCGATCGCCTGGCCGGCGAAGGGGTCCGCTTGACCGACGCCCACGCCCCGGCCGCGGTCTGCCAGCCGACACGCTATGCCATCCTTAGCGGCACTCACTTCACGCGTGCCAAACGCCAAGGGAAATACACGCTGTACTTCCACGAAGGACAAGTTACGCTGCCGGGGCTGCTCAAATTGGCAGGCTACCGCACGGCGGCGATAGGCAAATGGCATCTCGGCTTTGGCCGCGGCGCGGAGCCGGACTACAACGGGGAGCTGAAACCGGGACCGCTGGAAACCGGCTTTGACTACTTCTTCGGCTGCCCGCGGACGCACAACGAGCCGCCCATGGTGTTTGTTGAGAACCACCGCATGGTCGGCTTCGATCCCGCCGACCCGATCCGCATCATTTCCCATGACGAGGTCGTCAATCGCGGCCTCAAGGACTGGGGATGGGGCCTCAGCGAGGGCGCGTCGAAGGCCCACGCGGCGCGGCCGGTCGAGAAAATCGATCTGATCCTCGCCGAGAAAGCTTCGCGGTTCATTGCGCAGAAGAGTGACGCCCCCTTCTTCCTCTATCTTCCTTTCCTGGCTCCGCACGTACCGATTGCTCCGGCAGCGGAGTTCCAGGGGACTAGCCAGGCCGCTCGCTACGGCGACTACGTCCAGCAACTCGACGCCTGCGTGGGCAAGGTGCTCGACGCATTGCGGACACAAGGTCTGGTGGACAACACCCTGGTCCTCTTTACCAGCGACAACGGGGCCGTGCTGCATCGCGACGCTCTGGAAGCAGACCATCGAGCCAACAGTACGCTGTTGGGCCAAAAGACCGATGCCTGGGAAGGCGGTCATCGCGTGCCGTTTATCGCCCGTTGGCCCGGTCGGATTCCCGCCGGCTTGCAGGGCGACCAGTTACTCGGGCTGACCGACCTCATGGCCACGTTGGCAGCCGCGGTCGACGTCGCCCTGCCTGAGGGCGCGGCACCCGACAGCCTTAATCAGCTTTCGGTGCTGACCGATCCGGCCCACGCGGCGGCGGTTCGCAACGAGTTCCTCATGCAAGGCACGGGCGGCCTCGCCCTGCGGCAGGGCAATTGGGTCTACCTGCCCAAGCAAGGCTCCTGCGGCATGACGGTCCAGTCGCCACCAGGCCCGCTATGGGGCCGGCCCTACGGGAAGTTGGGTCTGGCAAACAGCGACGTGGACGACGCGGGCCGGGTCAAGCCGGACGCACCGCCGGTCCAGCTCTACAACCTCGCGACCGATCCCGGCCAGGCCACGAACCTGGCGGCCAGCGAGCCCCAGCGTGCGGCGGCGATGCAACAACGCCTGGCCGAACTGATCGCCAGACCGAAGCCCGCTGCCAAGCCACGACCGAAGCCGAAGCCCGCCGCAAACGACCCATCCGCGCCGCCCCAGGGTCTGGCCGTCGCCCCGGACGGTACGCTGCTGAAGGACGGACGGCCGTATCGCGGCGTGGGGGCGGACTATTTCGACTTGTTGATTCGCCTGCTGCACGATCCGACGAACACGTCCAGCCTCGACGGTCTGGAGCGGCTTGGCAAGGCGGAAATCCCCTTCGTGCGGTTCGCCGTCGCTTATGGGGAGCGCGAATGGAGGTTGTTCCTGGACGATCGGGACGAGGTCTTCCACTGCTTTGATCTGGTGGTCCGCGCCGCGGAGCAAGCCGACGTGGGACGGATCCCTTCAATTTTCTGGCACTTCATGAGTTTCCCGGACCTGGTCCGGGACCCGCGTGACCAGTGGGGCAATCCTGACAGCCGGACTATCGCCTTGATGCGCGAGGTCACCTGTGCGATCGTCGAGCGTTACAAGGACTCGCCGGCCATTCGGGCCTGGGAATTCGGCAACGAACCGAATCTGATGGCCGACCTGCCCAACGCCGCGCAGTTCCGCAAACCGGGCGGCACCGAACGTGACGACCTGACGTCCCGTGTGATGGTCGTAACGCTCACCGAGTTCGCCAAGGAAGCTCGGCGTCACGATACCCACCGGCCGATCATCGCGGGCCACTCGCACCCTCGTGCGTCGGCCTGGCACAACACGGCCGAGAAGAGTTGGATAGCCGATAGCCGGGAGCAGACGCTGGAAATCATCCGCCGCGACAATCCGGCACCGCTGGACAACATCGCCATTCACATCTACGGCAACCATGCGGCAGCGAAAGAGCTGGCCGCCTGGGCAACGGATCACACCGACTGTCTGCAAGCCGTCCGCGATCTGGCACCAGGTCTCATGCGACCCGTATTCGTCGGCGAGTTCGGCTTGGCCGAGAGAGACGACCCGGCGTCCACGCTGGCCGGATCGCAGGGCCCGGCGCGGGTTTGTCTCATGGTCCGCCGGGTCTCGATCTTCAGTTCATCCTTCGGTCGGCACTGGTAGAGTTTTTTTGAAGGCCAAACTCTTCGATCACCCGTTGGACACTGCGGATGCTGATCTGCCATCCGCTTTGGCACAGCTTTTGGGCAATCACCTCTGCCGAAGCCTTAGGATCGAGAAAGCGGTGTCGGATCACTTGCCGGGCGACCTCAGCGGTTCGCCGATAGTTGGTCTTGGGCCCGCGTTTCCGGCTCAATAGTGCCAGCGCGCCTTGTTCGAGGAAAGCCGCTCTCGGAACACTCTTGGGCAGAACGCAGGGCGCACGAACCTGCTCGGGTCGATGTGACCTCCGCGCTTTGGCAACTAACCTTTGGTTGCGTCGGTGGGGGCGACCTCGGCAGCGAATCGCAACCTGCTTGCGCGCGGAGGTCGATTTCACCGACGCACTTTGGCGCGGGCTGCAATAGCAGTCGGTGTGTCGGACCGATGCGTGCAAAGAATCGCTTCGTTGCGAAAACCAATGGCCCTCCCGGCCTTGGAACGCGAAGGCATCCGAGCGCGTCTCATTCGGGCCGGCTTTTGAGCAGATCCCCTGCCAGTCATGGCTCTTTCGCCCCTACACCGTACAGGTTTCCCTTGCCGCGGATGAACATGGTGCCGCCGGTGAATGCCGGTGTCGCCACCGATTCTTCGCCCAGTCTTGCATCGCCGACGCGGACGAACTCCCCGGATGCCCGAAAGACGTGCATCGTGCCGCCGTTGTCCATTGCGTAGATGCGGCCGGCCGCGAGTATCGGTGAAGGATAGAACGACTCGTCAAACTCATGGGCCCATAGTCTTCGCCCCGTGCCAATGTCATAGCAGTTCACCATGCCGGACGAATTTGCGGTGACAACGAAGTCCTCCGTCGCCAACGGACTTGCGACGTCCGGAAGGTCGTCCTCGTCGCTCCATGCGACCCTACCCGAGGCCAGCGATATCGCCGACAGTTTTGCGGATTCATTGGCTACGATAATGGTGCCCCCGGCGTAGGCCGGTGAGGGCGCCACTTCGCCAGAGAGACATTTCGTGGAGAAAATCACCTCGCCGGTGTTCACATCGTATGCGGCAGCCGTCGGATTCTCGGCAAGCACAACCATCTCGCGATCGCCGGAGATGACGATGATGGGTGACGCCCATGACTGCCTCACCTTTCGCTTCTTCTGCCAGACCGTCTTGCCGGTGGCGGGGTCGAGCGCGAACAGGGTCGCGTTATTCTCGTCGTCCATCTGCACGAACAGGTGCTTATACGCGATGAGCGACGAAGCATAGCCATAGTTGCTCTTGGGAGTGCCGAACGCGCGCGTCCACGCAATCGCGCCCTTCATGTCGACCGCGACGAGATCGCCTGTCGAGAATATCGCAAAGAAGAGCTTCCCGTCGGTTGCTCCCGTCGAAGCCGCATGGACGATTTCCTCGGATACCTTGGGCAGCTCAGCCGGCTGTTTGGCCGCCTGCCGCCAGAGCAGTTTTCCGTTGGCCGCGTCGAAGCAGTATGTCTCGCGAGCACTCTCATCGGCGCCGGTCAAGAACACTCGCCCTTCCCATACGACCGGTGAGCTTGCGCCCGGTTTCGGTATGGGAGTCTTCCACCGCACATTCTTCCCGGTCGTGGCATCGAAGTCCATGGGCGGCGTGACATGGTATGCAATGCCCTGGCCGAACGGCCCACGCAGATTCGGCCAGTTTCTCTTGATCGCGTCTCTCGACGCCGCGGGCATGACGGCCGCCGGCTGCGCGGTGCGAACGTGCCCCGCGGGCTTGGGGGCGGTCGCCGGACTGGTTGCCGCAGCCGACGCGACCGCGCCCCCCCTGTTTTGATCGGCCTTATTGCATATCGCCCACAGACGGTCGCCGATAACGGCAAACACCACGCCGTTGGCGACACAATGGCTGCTGTATGCCGTGTACTGATCGTTCTTGATGCCATCGTGCACTTCCAATTGCTTGCTCGCCGACAGAATGGCCTTTCCAAGATAGACCTTTCCATCCGCCACGAGCGGCGAACTGAAGCACGTTGCACCTTTTCGAGCAGAAGCACAATGTGTCCAGTAGCAACGGCCGCTGTCTGCATCCAGGCAATGTACTGTGTACGCATTATCCACAACGAATACCAAACCCTCCGCCACCGCCACGGTGGAGACACTCTCATTCAGGGCGTCGTATGACCAGATCTTGCCCTTCTCCGTGACGTCGCCCGTCTTGGTTGCATCGATGCAAACAAGACTCCCTTTGCACTCTCTTCCGCCGTGATTCGGATCGCCGCCAATCGCTATGTATACGCGATTGTTACAGAAGACCGGAGTGCCGAAGACGTCGCATGGATGTCCGCGGCCATCTCCCTTGATTTCACGTGGGTAGAATGGGGCCTTCTTGTAAGCCGGCGGAATACAATCGAACCACCATATCTTCTTGAGAACGGGCACGTCGGGGACGGTAGCCGTCGGAATGGTATCGATGGGCGTAGTGGCCGGCACCAGCCTCGAGAAGCGAAACTCCAGCGGAAGGGCCGGCTTCGGCAGGCTCGAAAGGAGATTGACTGAGCGAGCATACTCCGGCGGTGACAGCCCGCGCGTGTCTTTGTCCATAACATCGATGAAGTACACGATCGGGCCGCGCAGGCTCGTGGTCGTCCAACGGTCCGGCTGGACGTGCACTGCCGGATCAACCGGCTCAAAGGCATAACAGATGCCGTTTCCCGTGGCAAAGAGTATTTGAGCCTTCCCGTTCACGATACCCAGGGATGGAGATGAGTACTGTCCGCGGTAGAGCTGCTCTCCGATCTGCTCGTCGTCGCGCGCAACCAACTGTCCCGTAATCTTGTCAAACGCGACCAGGCTGGGGGTCAATGGACTGAATGGTATTTTCCCCGGAACCCAAGAGCGTCCATTGCCGGTGCAGACGTAGACGTAATCTCCATGTACGAGGACGGAGGAGCTTGCAGTATGGTGATAATACGCCTTCAGGCGGTCCAACAGGTCATATCGCCAGAGGATGCTCCTCAGAGATCTCCGTTCGACGATCGTCTTGTCTTCTGTTGCAGATGTCGGTGTGTCCTCCCGCTGACGAAGATCGCGCTTGTCCAGGAGTACCTTCAGGTCAATGCACATAGCTTCCTGATAGGGGCTCACAAAGTACAGCCGATCACCTTCAACCGTGGGGGTTGAACTGATAGCCCAATTCTCCAGTTTGCCCGTAGGATGCCTGGGACAAATAAAGGACCCAAGCAGGCTGCCGGTCTCCTCGTCAAGACACAAGAAACAAGCGTCCTTTCCATCTTCCCACGTTGTCCCAATGAACACTTTGCCCCGGCTTACCACCGGGCTGCCGGTGGTAAGCCGGCCAAGCTTGGCCACCCACTTGACATTCTTCGTCGATTGCAGATCCACCTCACCGGCATCGTTCTCTACCGCGCAATCAGCCGAATTGGGCAAGCTCTGATCGCTCTTGGCAGCCATGTTGCGCGAGGCTTGCCCACACCACTCCGGCCAATCTTTGGCGTTGACCGCACTTGCCCCAACGGCAAGAAGGACGCCAGCGCATAGGATATTCATTCTTCCGCACGTCATAGTCTCACTTCCTGTTTCGGTCCCTCTTCGGGGAATGGTGCGGCAGCGCGCCGGTTCTTTTCAACGGCCCGCAGTTCCCATCGACGTAGACCACGGTTCCGGGCTCCGGGTGAAGGCGGGTCCGGGGTCAACTTTCGACACTTGGCCGGATGTCCATTGTCAATAATTGCCCCCTGCCTCACAAGGCCCGTAGGTCAAGCTTTCCGGCTCTTCAGATTCAGGCGGGTTCCCCTTAGGGCCTAGCTTGGATCTTCGCCGTCCGCTGTTCGCGAATCCGTGCGTTTTGTGCGACGTACCGCAATACGGCCGTTCTCTGGGAATGACGGATCTCCAACCAGCGTGCGTCGGTCACATCGTCCGACGCATCCGAACATGTAATCATTGCGCGCGTCGGTGTTCACGACCGACGCGGGAAACGGCAATTCGCGAAGTGCATTCGGTGGCGCACACCGCCAGCAATTGTGCGCCGGGGCCTAGCGCGCGTCGGTGGCCCACACCTGAGCAGTCTACACATCGTCCTGCAAATCGTTGAGATTACGGGGCGCGAGGAAAGCCTCAACTGAGCCTTTAGGAGCCTCCCCGGGAGCCGTCCAAATCGGACACCCTCCACAGAGGGGAATGGCTGTCTCGGGCACCGTCGTTTGTTGCAGCGCCCGCAAAAGGTATGGGAAAACGGGACTCGCGACGTTTATGGGCGGCCAGCGACCTCTACCCGTCAGCAACAAAGGCGAAGCCGCCGGGCGTGACACAGTCGGCAGGCTCCCGGCATGCCAGGCCGGTGAGGAACCTGTTCGCGGCTCGAGCCTCACCGATGCCGCTGTGTTTTGGCGTACAACGCACCCTTCTTGACTTCACTATGGGCTCACGGGCGTCAGCAGAAAGGCGCCTCTGATTGAGCCATCCGCAGCATGGCCGCAGATTTCGCGGTAGTCGTTGATTGCCTCGGGTCTGGTGGAGCTGGCGACTTGCCACTTGGCCAGGTCGTCCGGCGTGTCCTCGACGGCGTAGTCAAGGTCGACGAGAACATCAAGTTCGTCCAGATAAGGGAAACCGGGGAAGCGAAGGTTATCGTATCGCCAGACTCCACCCATCATGCCTACGACGTCGCCGTTGCCAACGTTGTTGATACCGTAGGCCGTCCACTCGGCCACGCCGAGGTCCAGGATACTGACACCGTCGTGGCGATACGCCCGAGTCTCGTGTTTCCTCTTATTCACCTGGAACGCGGCACGACCCACGAAATGGCCACTGTCGTTGATGTCGCAAGCCTCCATCACAGCGTTGTCTAGCGTGCTCGGAGCAAAGAAGAAGGTGAGCGTGGCCCCTCGGCTCGAACGAAAGACTGCTCGGTAGCTGGCGTCGCGGAGGTAGCCGATCGTCTCCCCGTGGAGGTTGATCGCCTCTGCGTGTGACGGAAGACCGCCCAGGATGTCGACCATATCGGTCTGATCGGCCGGATCGGCCGCATGGTAGAAAGCATGGTCGTCGCCAAACTGGCTGGTGTTGTCTCGGGAGAAGCCGCAGACCTCTCCAAGCAAGTTGACGTCATAGCCGACACTGCACACGTGATCTGAGTAAAGTTTCCCCAGATCCTCGATGAGCGGCGTGTCTCCTTCTTGCGGTATGTAGCGAAATGCGTGCTCCTCGCCATCGACGTATCCCTGACCGACAATCCATCCGAGATCATTGATCCCGCGGGCCGCTCTGAGATGCCAGAGAGGGAAGAGGTCGTTGCCGGCCTCATCGAAGTTCAAGTCAACCATGCCACTTTCCGCGGTGTAGATAAACGCATGGAATTCTCCATCCGCCAATTCGACGGCCCCGCCATTGTTGACGTCATAGGCATAGCTTGAACTGCCCCCCAGAGTGTCGAGCCAGGTGATCTCGTACGTAATCGGCGAGGGGGGCGGCTCTGGTGGCGGTTTGGGCGGTTTCTTCGCCCAGGCCAAGCCTCCCGACAGAAGGCCGGCCGCGAGGAGTGCGACCGGCGCGATCCGGGCCCATTTCAAGTTTCTCAACATGGCAAGGTGCTCCTATTTCGTCGTCGGTCCGCGGTATAATGGAACAGTCATCGCCCCGGGCGCGCGGACCGAGCCGCTCGGGGGATGCCGGGCCGGTGAGGATTCCTCGTTGCCACTTTGGGCCTCACCGGCCGCCTTTTGTTAGTTTGCTGGGTGCGTGCAACGCACCGATATCATTCTTGAGCCTCGGTTTCGGGGCGGTCTGTTTCGGCCTTGTCGTCGACGGCTTTATCTTCATCTCCGGACGGCTGCCGCCTTGCGTCAGCAGGCACGATCTCTGGATGGACCCACAGTTCGTCCCATGACTCGTTGCCCAGGCTGTCGCCGACGAACTTCAGCTTGTGGATCGGAAATTTGGGATACCACTCTCCGTGATGGATCTCGGTGTCGCCGGGCATCAGGGTTTCCTGAACGAGAGTGTGTTTCTTTCCAGTGCTGTCCGCCGCAATGACGGCGAATGCGAGCCCGTTTCGCGTTCGTTCCGCCGCGGTATCTGTGACCGGGCCAAGGTGATGACCAAGGCCTCGCAGTGGCTCAAGGTGCTGATCGTCAACACGGGTGTCCCGGTCGTCGTCTGCGGGATGCCAGAGGCCGAATACGTCCTCCGTGCCGAGCATACCGAGCGCCGGTTCAAGGAACGCCTCACCTTGCGGTGCTTCACCTGAACGAACCGCCGTCCATCGCTTACCACCTGAAGGAGGAACTCGACCAGATTTGGGAGCAAGAGAACCGGGCGGAGGCGTTGCTGATGGATTGGATCCTGTACGCGGAATCGACGGGGATTTGAATGCTCATCAAATTCGCCAGAACCCTGCGAATCCACGCCTTGGGAATCCTCGCCTACTACAAGTACCCGATCTCCACCGGGCCGTTGGAAGGGACCAACAACAAGATCAAGACCATGAAACGCCAGGCCTACGGATTCCGCGACCCTGAGCTCCTCAAGCTCAAAATCCTCGGCATCCATGAAACCAAGTACGCTTTAGTCGGATGAGCCACAATTATGTCCGCCACCACATCCGCGCACTATACGTCCAGGTTCCTCGCCTCGAGGGCGTGCTTCTCGATGAATTCGCGCCGGGGCTCGACTTTGTCGCCCATGAGGATGCGGAAAAGGTCGTCGGCGGCGGAGGCGTCTTCCATGGTGATTCGCAGGAGGGTGCGGTTTTCGGGGTTGAGGGTGGTTTGGCGGAGCTCTTCGGGGTTCATTTCGCCGAGGCCTTTGAAGCGGGTGATTTGGAGGCCTTTTTCGGCGGCGGCTCGGATGGCGGGGAGCAGCCCTCGGAGGTCGTCGAGGCCGGTGACCGTATCGCCGCGACGGAGCTTGTAGCGGGACTCCTGGAGGCCGGTTCGCTCCTGGGGGATAAGGCTGTCGATCTCGAAGCCCGTCTCGCGGAGGTCGGCCAACTGGTTGTTGATCGAGCGAACCTCGTGCAGCTCGACGATCCGCACTCGGACTGCCTGATGTCCATTCTCGCTGCCGTCGGCGTCGTCGGGCGTGCCGTTGGCGACCTTGAGCTCGCCTCCGGTTACCTCTTGCTGCTCGGCGAGGAACTCGTCGAGCCGCTGCCGGGTGGGGAACCAGTGCTCCTGGTGTCCGAGAAAGACGTGATAGACGGGCAGCCTGCCCGAGGCGGGTTCCTGCCGGGCGGCATGGGCGCGGAGGCTGATGCCGCGGCGTTCGAGGGCAAAGAGCGACTCCTCCAGCGCGGCCAGCGTACGGCAGAGGCGCTCCATGGAGCGGCCCTTGATCAGCCGCCCGTCGCCGGGGTCGAACTCGGCGTCGCTCAGCCCGAGCTCCAAGAGCTGGGCCTTCATCTCTTCTTCGGTCTGGATGTAGGAGACCTGCTTCTTGCGGCGGACGCGGAACAGGGGCGGCTGGGCCACGTAGATATAGCCGCCTTTGACCAGGTCGTACATTTGCCGATAGAAGAACGTGAGCAGCAGGGTGCGGATGTGGGAGCCGTCGACGTCGGCGTCGGTCATGATGATGATTTTGCCGTAACGCCGTTTGCTGAGGTCGACCTCCGCGCCGATGCCGGACCCGACGGCGGAGATGATGCTGCGGACCTCCTCGTTGGCCAGCACCTTATCGTCGCGGGACTTGTAGGCGTTGATGATCTTTCCGCGCAGCGGGAGGATCGCCTGGTACTCCCGCATCCGTCCGCCCTCGGCGCTTCCGCCGGCCGAATCGCCTTCCACCAGATAGAGCTCGCAGCGCTCGACCTCGCGGCTGGTGCAGTCGCGGAGCTTGCCGGGCAACCCACCGCCGCTCAGCGCGCCTTTGCGCTCGCGGACGAGCAGGCGGGCCTTGCGGGCGCTTTCTCGGGCCTCGGCCGCGAGCATGCCCTTCTGGACGATGACGCGGGCCGTCTTGGGGTTTTCCTCCAGGAAGCGGTTGAGGAGGTCGCCCACGGTCGACTGGACGATGCCCTCGATTTCGCTGTTCCCCAGCTTGGTTTTCGTTTGGCCTTCAAATTGCGGGTCGGGGACACGGAGCGAGACCACGGCGGTAAGTCCCTCGCGAAAGTCATCGCCGGTCGGCGCAAGGTCCTTGAACATGCCCGACTTCTTGCCGTAGCTGTTGAGCGACCGGGTCAGCGCCGCCCGGAACCCGGAGACGTGGGTGCCGCCCTCGGTGGTGCAGATGTTGTTTACGTAGGAATGAACGTTCTCGGTGAACTCGCTGGAGTACTGGAGGGCGATCTCCATTCCGACGCCTTCGTGCTCGGCGGCAATGTAGATGATCTCGGGGTGGGCCGGCTCGCTGGCCCGGTTGAGGTGCTCGATGAACTCGAGGATCCCCCGGTCGTACTGAAACGTTTCGCCGTCGTCGGTCCGCTCGTCGAAGAAGACGATCTTCACCCCGCGGTTGAGAAAGGCCAACTCCTGGAGTCGCCGGTAGAGGATCCCGTAGTTGAACTGGGTAACCGGAAAGATCTGCGGGTCCGGCTTGAACGTGGTCTTGGTGCCCATGCGGTCGGTGATTCCGATTCGGGCGACTTGGGTGGTGGGCACGCCGCGCTCGTATTCCTGTTGGTAGACGTGCCCGTCGCGCCGCACCTCGACTTCACACCACTCGGAGAGGAAGTTAACCACGGTGACGCCTACGCCGTGCAGGCCGCCGGAGGTCTGGTACGCTCCCTTATGGAACTTCCCGCCGAACTTGAGCACGGTCATCACGCCTTGGAGGGTCGAGCAGCCCAGGTCGGGGTGGTCCTCGACCGGGATACCACGGCCGTTGTCCTCGATGATCACCGAGCCGTCGTTGTTGATGCGAACGGTGATCTCGCTGGCGTAGCCCGCCATGGCCTCGTCGATCGAATTGTCGATGACCTCGTAGACGAGATGATGCAGCCCGCGCGCGGCCGTGTCGGCGATGTACATGCTCGGCCGTTGCCGGACGTGCTCCAGGTCGCTGAGGTGCTCGAGCTGGTCGGCACCGTACTCGCTCTCGACCTTGCGGTACTCGGCAAGATCATTGCCTGCCGGGGGCGGCGTCTGCGGTTGCGAGGTGTCAGGTTCCGGATTCTGGGGAGAAGCAGGATTTGCGTCGTTCGACATGTTCGCTGCTATTTAGGGTGTAGAGACATTAAAAATTACTCAATGGCTCCCAGGCGGAAGCGGAGGTCTCGGATTTTCTCGTCGGGCAACAGCTCGCCCAGCGTTTCGAGCAGGGTTTGCTTCTGGAACGTGAGCTCCTGGAGCAACGTGGAGTTGGCCACCAGCACCTCGAGCGTTCCTCGGCGGACCGCACCGACCCGGCTATACCCGGCTGCCAGCTCGCCGGCGGCCTGCCGCCACGCTTCCTCACACGTCGCGGCCCTGCGGACGCCGGCGAACCCTCGCCGGGCCATCAACTGGACCAAGACGTCGCCGATCGCTTGCGGACCGCGTGCCATGGGTCGAGTCTCGCTTCCTAAAGACCGGTGAATCAATTACTGTCGCGTTTTCCGCTGTACTCCTCACGCTCCGCGTGAGGGTGTGCCGCTTGGCCTCACGCGGAGCGTGAGGAGTTGCGACACTTATTGATTCGCCGGTCCTAACCACCTCGGGACAAAGGCATGATCACGTAGGCGTAGCCGTCGTCGGTCTGGCAGACGACCGCACTTTCCGCGTCGCGCAGTTTCAGGGTGAACGTCTGCTCATCATCGAGGACCTTGAGAAAATCACTCATGAAGCGGGGATCCAGCTTCACTCGGATTTCCGAACCCTCGTAGGCCACGGGGAGCTCGACGTGCGACTCTCCCATCTCCGCGCCGTGTCCGGCCAGCACGACCTTGCCTTCCCCAAAGGTGAAGTCCACGCCACGCCGCTCCTCGGTCGTCACGATCGCCGCCTGACGCACGGCCGAATGGAACGGCCCCACGGTCAATTCGATCTTGACCATGTCGGGATGCTTGGGGAAGACGTCTCGCCACTTGGGATAGCGTCCTTCCACCAACCGCGTGTAGATCGTGGTCCGCTGACTCCTCACCAGCACTTGGTTCTCGGTCACGGCCAACTGGATCTGGTCGTCGTTGTCCGCCAGCGCCCGTTCAAGAAGCTGCATCGCCCGCGTGGGGATCACCGTGTTATCCACGGTCTCGTGCCCGGCCACGGCTTCGGCCGGCCCTTCCTGCGTGGCCAGACGGCGGCCGTCGGTTGCCGCGCCGAGGATCCCCTTGGGCGTCAGCTCGATCAACACGCCGCCCAGAGCGTACCGGCTACTCTCCGTATCCGTGGCAAAGATCGTTCGGTGCACCAGCTCCCGGAAGAACCGAGCCGGCATCTGGTGGTAGCGCTCCGCGTCGAACGGACTGACCGTAGGGAATTCATCGGGATTCTGGGTCGGCAACTGCCACTCGCTCTGATCGCCGCGGACGAGCGTGCGATTCCCGTCGCATTCCAGGTGAAGCTTCGTGTCGGAGCTTTCGCGAAGAATGGAACCGAACCGCCGGATCGGAAGCACCACGTCGCCGGGGGCCTGCACCTCAAAGCCGGGCACGTCGATACGAATGCCGATTTCCAGATCCGTGGCCATGAGGGTCGCTTTTTCGGAGGTCACCTCGAGCTTGGCGTTCTCCAGGATCGGCTTCGTACTGCGCGCCGGTACCACGCTGGCGGCTGTTTGGAACGCATGTGCCAGCTTTTCACGATCGCAGGTGAGTTTCATTGGTCCGTCCCATTTCTCCCAGGTTCTCGTCGTCGGCCCTCAGCAGGCTAGGCCTGTGGCCCAGTGCCGTTCGGCTGGTGGACGTTCGTACTTTATAGAAGTGTTCTTAAACTACTGTGATATTCGTGTGCCCGGCCCGTATGTCGATCGATATGGCCCGCTCGTCTCAAATGCTTGTGCGCGTTGTGGTTCGGTCGCGATGAATCGGGAATTTGGCTGGGGAAAACGTGTCGAACGACGGTCCGGCGGACGTCCGCCGGCTGTCGGTCCAGAGCCGTGGCCCGGCGGCCACGCGAGCGGCTGTCGATCGTCTCCAGCCCGCCGAACGGCCGTCGACAGCTTGAAGACACGTTCTCCACATCGCCGATCCGTCGTGGGTCATGGGTTCTTCAGTCTCTCCTGCAACACGAGCACGGCTTGCCGAACTTCGGGGTCCGTCTCTAAACGCTCCTCAGTCACGTGACAACCGTACGAGACCGTCGTGTGATCCCGGCCGCCGAAGTATCGTCCAATCTCCAGGAGGCTCTTGCCGGTCAGGTCGCGGGCGAGATACATGGCCACGGCCCGCGCGGTCGCCACGCGCCGAAGCCGCGTCGCGCTCTTCAGCTCGGCCAGGGGGAGCGAGAAGTAGTGGGCCGTGGTCAACGCGATCTGGTGCGTGGAAGGCTCTGGGGAGCCGTTGCACTCAGCGACGTAGCGGCGGGCCGCCTCGACGTCGATCAGCGCGCCGGCGGGGCCTGTAAGCTCCCGCAGCGCACCGGATAGCTGGGGCACCGTCCTGCTCAAACCGTCGGCCAACACCCCAGCGGCCGGGTCCGTGAGCTGGATTTCCATGATTCGGGCAAGCTCCCGCAGCACCACGAGGCGCGCCTCGCGCCCCGGCGTGCTCACCGCCACCGTCAAGCCCCCGCCCAGTCGCGTCCGTAACCCGAGCAGCATTCCCGGCAGCTCGGCGGGCAAGCTGCGGGACGTGAAAACGAGCCGGCTCCCAGCGTTCACGAGGGCATCGAAGGTGAAGAGCAGCTCCCGTTGAGCCGATTGTTTATCCACCAGATAATTCACGTCTTCGAACACGAGCAGCGATAGTTGCCGGTAGCGCTCGGCAAAGTCCTCGACGGTTTTGGTCTGGATTGCGTCGGTCAGTTGCCGGGCGAAGTCGGGCGCGGTGACG